>Ga0335081_10000021_pt1 | contig 298936 bp, 256 predicted proteins | sample Lox_Sample_35_FD_206713 | JGI IMG/M metagenome (GOLD analysis project Ga0335081, IMG submission 206713) | Soil microbial communities from Loxahatchee National Wildlife Refuge, Florida, United States - Lox_Sample_3.5 | ecosystem: Environmental > Terrestrial > Soil > Wetlands | place: USA... | reverse complement strand
GGATTATGAGATTGGATATAGGATTTTCTTTAATATTGCATGGGCGTTGAGCGACAGGCTCAACAAAAGCAACAACGACTTATTGAAGGTAACGACAGCACTCGGTATCGCGTTAGAGAGATGACCGAGCTAGACTTTATCTACCGAGGGGATCAAAACAATCTCTGAAATTACCCAGAAAATTTTCTAATGGATCGAGAAATACCTAAAACATATTCGCCGTCCGAAATTGAAGACAGGTGGTACAAGAGTTGGCTCGATAAGAAATTATTCGAAGCGCATGTAAACAAACAGAAGAAGCCTTATACCGTCGTTATTCCTCCGCCAAACATTACCGGAATTTTGACGATGGGGCATGTCCTGAATAATTCCATCCAGGATGTTTTCGTCAGATGGAAGAGGATGAAAGGTTTCGAGGCGTGCTGGGTTCCGGGTACCGACCACGCCGGAATCGCCACACAGAACGTCGTGGAGAAAAGCCTGGCAAAAGAAGGAAAAGACAGACATTCGCTCGGCAGGGAAAAATTTATTGACCTTGTATGGAAATGGCGTGAGCAGTATGGCGGTAAAATAATCAAGCAGCTGAAAAAGCTTGGCGTCTCGTGCGATTGGTCTCGCGAGCGGTTTACGATGGATGATGGATTGTCGCAGGCAGTAGGGGAAGTCTTCGTAAGGCTGTACCAGAAGGGTTTAATTTACCGCGGGAAATATATTGTCAACTGGTGTCCGAAAGACCACACGGCGATAAGCGACGACGAAGTTGAGTATCAGGAGAAAAACGGCAAACTCTATTACATAAAGTATCCTTTTGAAGACGGTTCCGGTCATCTCACGGTGGCAACCACGAGACCCGAGACGATGCTCGGCGATGTTGCGGTCGCCGTGAATCCATCCGATGAACGTTTCAAGAATCTCATCGGGAAAAAACTGGTGCTTCCGCTGGTCGGAAGAAAAATGAAAATAATTGCCGATGATTATGTCGACAAGGAATTCGGAACCGGTGCGGTGAAAATTACTCCTGCTCACGATCCCAATGATTTCATGGTAGCCGGCCGACACGGTCTGGAAAAAATTGCGGTTCTCGATATTTCGGGAAAGGTAAACGAGAATGCGCCGGAGAAATACCGCGGTCTCGACAGGTTTAAGGCGCGGAAGCTCATCATCGAAGATTTAGAAGCTTTACAATTGGTAGATAAGATCACCGACTACAAATTGAGTGTCGGCGAATGCTATCGCTGCCACACGGTCATCGAGCCGTATCTTTCGGATCAGTGGTTCGTTAAGATGAAACCGCTTGCCGAGCCCGCGCTGAAAGCGGTGCGCGACGGGAAAATTCATTTCTATCCTGAACGTTGGGTAAAAACTTATGAGAACTGGCTGGAAAATATCCGTGACTGGTGCATCAGCCGGCAGCTGTGGTGGGGCCACAGGATTCCGGTGTGGTACTGCAGCAAATGCGGCGAGCAGGTCGTGAGCACGAATGCACCTGCATCTCCATGTTCCAGGTGCGGCGGGGAGTCTTATCATCAGGACGAAGACGTCCTGGACACGTGGTTTTCTTCCTGGCTGTGGCCGTTTTCTTTGTTTGGCTGGCCTGAAGAAACACCCGACTTAAAATATTTCTACCCGACAGATACGCTTGTCACCGCGCCCGACATAATTTTCTTCTGGGTTGCAAGGATGATCATAGCGGGAATCGAGTTTCGTGGAGACGTGCCGTTCAGGGATGTTTACTTCACGAGCGTCATCCGCGATATGCAGGGAAGAAAAATGTCCAAGTCGCTCGGCAATTCTCCTGATCCGCTCGATGTCATCAGAGATTACGGTGCCGACGCGCTGAGGTTCACGATACTTTACCTTGCCCCGCTAGGGCAGGATGTCTTGTTTGAAGGCAGCAAATGCGAGATGGGCAGAAATTTTGCGAACAAGATCTGGAACGCCGGTCGGTTCTTAATGATGAATCAGGATAAGATTGAAGTGTCGGCGGCGCCGGACAATTCGATTTTCGATTTCGCCGATAAGTGGATCGTAAGCAGGCTGCATCGGACGATACGGGATTTGAACATATCCCTGGATCATTTCCGCATCAACGACGCAGCGAAAATCATTTATGATTTCGTCTGGCATGATTACTGCGATTGGTACGTCGAGATGGTCAAGGAGAGACTCAATCAAGTATCTAATGAGATGACCCGCGCGATAATTCTTGCGAATGCAATCTCGATTTTTGAATCTGCCATCAAGTTGCTTCATCCCTTCATGCCCTTTATTACCGAGGAGCTTTACGGACTCATTAAAGAAGGACATGGCAGCGAAAGCATCACCGTTGCTGAATTCCCTGAGGCAGAAATTCGGTTTGTCAATGAGAAAATTGAAGCGGAAATGGAGCTGATCCAGGAAGTTATTAGTTCAATCAGGGCAATGAGGAAGGAGGCGAGTGTCCCGCCGAATGTTCTTGTCGATATCGTCGTGAAACCGAAAGATGAGAATATACTTAAGACATTGTCCTCGAACGAATCGCATATCAGATGTCTTGCAAAGGCCGAGTCGTTCAGCATCGGATTTGACCTGCGCAAGCCCGAGACATCGAAAAGTGCGGTCATTCGAGGAACTGAAATTTTCATTTCATTGGAGGGTTTGGTAAATGTCGATGCCGAGCGGAGCAGGCTTGAGAAAGAAATTGACCGGGTGAAAGGAGTAATTGCCGGAATCGAGGCAAAATTGAGCAACGAGCAGTTCATAAAGCGCGCTCCCGCTCAGGTTATTGAAAAAGAGAAATTGAAAATCGAATCGATGAAAGTAACGCTTGCCAAGCTGGAGGAGAATGTATCTGCAATCCGGTAACATATTACCGCTAAGGACGGGAGGGAGGTTCCATGCCATCATTTGATATAGTGAACCGAGTAGATCTGCAGGAAGTCGATAATGCGATCAACAACACGAAGAAAGAAATCGCGACACGGTATGATTTCCGCGGCTCGCCCGCCGAAGTGAATCTCGACAAGAAAGAGAAGGTGATCCACGTTGTCGCGGAACATGAGATGAGAATGGACGCGGTGATGGATATGCTCATGACGCACATGATAAGGCGTAAAGTCGATACAAAAGCGCTCAAGCCCAAGGCGATCGAACCGACTTCCCAGGGACATGTCAAGCGCGAAATAAACATTCAAGAAGGTATTGAAACGGAAATTGCGAAGAAAATTGTAAGGTTGATAAAAGATCAGAAGCTGAAGGTTCAGGCGGCTATTCAAGACGAGCAGGTGCGCGTCACCGGGAAAAAAATAGACGATCTGCAGGAAGTAATAAAAATGCTTAGAGGGCAGAACCTGGGAATACCGCTCCAATTCATAAACATGAAAGACTGAGCGCTGATCCCAACTTCCATTTTCGAATTCGAAAGCAAGAATTCTTACTTTATCCGCGGATACGACGATAAGGTGGTACACCTCCATGCGAGTCAAGTCAACATTTAACTTTCAGAATTGAGAATTATAACAAAATGTCTTCATTTAATTTTGTCCTTGTCAAAGAAATTCCGGGTCTAATTTTGATCGAGCCCTTAACTCACAGCGATGAGCGAGGGTTCTTTATGGAGACCTACCGGGCCGACGAGTTTGAGAAGGTGGGAATCAAAAAGGAGTTCATCCAGGATAATCACTCGTTGTCAATTAAAAATGTAATCCGCGGGCTGCATTTTCAGATAAAGCCTCACGCACAGTCGAAACTCGTGAGGTGTATCCGCGGAGAGATATATGATGTCGCTGTCGATCTCAGGAAAAGATCGAAGACATTCGGTAAATGGCTCGGGGTGAAACTCTCGGCTTCGAACAAAAGAATGCTTTATATACCGGCCGGCTTTGCGCACGGATTTTCGACGATCTCCGACGAAGCGGAAGTCATCTATAAAGTCGATGAATTATACTCGAGAGAAGACGAGCGCGGAATAGTTTTCAACGACACTCATCTGGGCATCGATTGGAAAGTGGATAATCCGATCGTATCGAGCAAAGATCGGGCGCTCCCGAAGTTCGATAAGGAAGAAGAGTATTTTTGATTTATGATTTTTCAGAGCGAAATCAAAGTACCTACTAGAATTCACGGCGAGATGCATGACCTTACGGAAGATATCCGACGGATCGTTTCGGAATCGAAAATCACAACGGGGATGGTCAATGTCTCCGTCGTCGGAAGTACTGCCGCAATAAGTACGATAGAATTTGAGCCAGGTCTAGAACACGATTTGCCGAAACTTCTTGACCGACTGATTCCTCCTAGCAGACAGTACGGACACGAACAGGCCTGGCACGACGGCAACGGGCATTCACACCTGCAGGCGGCGCTCCTCGGACCGAGCTTGACTCTCCCGATTAGTGACGGCAATCTCGTGGCGGGAACATGGCAGCAGGTTTTCCTAATCGAGCTGGATATCAAGCCTCGAGAGAGGACAATTCTCGCGACGGTTTGCGGAGAATGAATACAGAGAACTCGTCCTGTTCTCACAACGCATAATAATAGCCGACAAGGTTTTCAAAATCCGCATTTGAAACAAGCGATCTCGCTGTGATGAATGCGGGAAGACTCGGCAGGCATGTTGCATCTTACATTCCGCTAATGTAAATTTTCACGATTTGACAAAATCATGGAGGCTGTGGAGATGCAGAATAATCCAACAGGTGTCAGTCGGGCAATTCCCAGGAACAAAGTCCTTCCCTTAATCTTGATTTCATTTCTAATCGCAGGTTGCGGCAGTCCTTTTCTCAAGATGGAAGAGATATCCAAACTGCAGTTCAGCGGGAAAAAAGAGACTTCCATCATATACTTCCGACGGATTCTCCGGTTTTCGGAAAACGGAGAGCTCCATGTAATTTCACACAAGCTGATACGGGCAGGAGAGAATATTAATTCGGTACCGGATATACTCGAAACAATTGACGCACCGATATACAAGTTGGAGAATTTTGACGGCAGAATAATTAAGCCGGACGGAACCACGATCAACCTCGGTAGCCGAGATCTAGTGACGTGGAATACGAGCAACAAGTATATTTTGACGGGGAGTACGGTGAGCGTATTTCGGATCACGGATCCCGTTGAAAGCGGAGATGTGATCGAGGAAGTAGACGAGCATGTGAACGAATTCCCCGCTCTCGGAATCGATTTCCCGCTGGATGAGGTGGGCAAGGCGGAAAATGTAAAGTGTTCAATAGAAGTCCCCAATAACCTCGTGTTTCTTTACAGCATCGCGAACGACACGATCAAACCAAAGATCAGCGAGACTCGTGGAGGAAGGGATTACACGTTCGAGTGGGACAGATATGTTCCCAATGAAAATGTTCCTCCATTATCGCAAAAGAATAATGCTCCTGAAATAATCGGCACCGTTTATGATAGTTCATCAATGAAGGACGGTTTATCGTGGAAAGCGTTTGGAGATTGGTACCTGAGCCTGATTTCGGACAGAATAAAGTATGACCAGAAGGTCCTGGAGACAGCTCAAGAGATCACGAAAGGTCTGACCGATGACAGACTGAAGATGGATGCGATATTCAACTACTGCCAGAAAAATGTTCGTTACGAGCAAGTCTACATGAACAAGGGAGAAGAGTTCATCCCCCACAATTGCTCGGATATCCTCGAACGTAAATTCGGCGACTGCAAGGACTACTCGTGTCTCATCTATGCGCTGGCAAAAAGTGTCGGGATTGACCCGAACCTGGTGCTTTGTTTTCGCGGAAGAGGATATCAATTTTATCCGGATATGCCTGTGAGCCAATTCAATCACGTGATTGTACATTTTAACGATAATGGCATTGATCGCTGGTATGATGGTACGGATGCGGAGGGTATTCCGGGAATCGTGTCGAGGGACCTGATAAACCAAAGCGCCCTGGTTCTTGAAAAAGGGAATTCGAGGATATTGAAGATCAATGAATCCGACGAGAGTTTAGTCTCCATCAATGGGGATCTTTCAAATATTGAGGACGGATTCAAAGGCAAACTATCCGTACAGCTAAGAGATCAGTATGCGGTTGATTTTTTCTTTGCGCATTCGCAACTCAACGAGGCCAGAATGCACGAAGTGGTGATCGACTGGCTAAGGGAGACACTGAATAATTCCGCAAACATCAAAGAGGTTGCCTGGAAAACCGAGCCTGATGTCTTCGATATCGATGTAACCCTTGAGATACCGAATTCAGTGACGAAGATAGGCACGTCAACTTATACAAGTCTGCACAGCATCCTCCCGCAACTTTTTCCGAGTGAGTTGGCGGGCATTGATACGACTGCAATTTTTTATTTCCCATACTACGATAGGGTCGGAATTCAACTCGACTTAAAAGCTACGGGCGGACCATGTGTCGATGCGGACTCGTCGAAGGGTTGCCATCAGGCCGTACACTATCAATATGAAATAAATCCCGGCCCGCTCCAAAAAGTTGATCGGTCAAAATTCATGGAGGATTTCCACCGAATATCCGATGCATTCAATAAAACGATAAGACTTAAAGCAGGGAGCTAACCTTGAAAAAGACGTGTGTTTTGTTCCTAGTGGCTTTTTGTTTCGACTCAGCTGCCGCGCAGGATTTTGTTCGCGATTTACCTAAGCCGGAGTTCGCAAACGGCATTACTGCCCCTACCATGGATGCAGTGATTATTTTGAAGGAACACAGCATCACGGTCAAATACCAAGACCTTTTTTATGGAGGAACGTCGGTCAATGTCCCGACCACGGACTTCCAGAAGGTGATGATCGTGAAACTGCTGGATGAAGTCGGGGTGAAACGATACGCAAACGTGGAGTTTACTTATCTGGAGAGATTGGAGCCGGAGTATCACAACGCATATTACGCTAGAGCCAGGGTGATGAAACCCGACGGCACGGTCCAAGTAATGCCGGAGGAGGACGTACAGAACATCGTGGAACTGGCCACTGCCAACAATGTTCCGTTGATAAGAAAAGTAATTTTCAAGATACCAAATGTTTCCGCGGGAGATGTTATCCAATATGAATACGGCTATTCAGATATCGCTCTCCATTCTTACGGCGGACTGTATTTCTACAATGACCAAGATTTTGCATTATTTTCGAATCTTTACATAACTCTACCTTACAAGGACAAAACAAAGGTATTCAGTTTCCCGCCAGACAAGGTCGGCGATCCTGCGATTCAGCAACTCAGCGTATTCTACGGTTCCGGAAAGACATATTTTTGGACCATTAAGAATCTTAATGGAATACCGGAAGAACCGTACGCCTATTCTTTCGAGGCTACATCTCTCCTTACTACCTTTGTCCCCGAAAGCGATGTCCAGGATTCCCTGCACGTTTGGGATCATCTCGCAAAGAAATTTTACGACGAATACATAGACAAGGGCAAAATCAGCGATGACGAAATGGAATCACTTAGCCTTCCGAGTGATCGTTCAAATTCGGCCGTGCAGTCTAATATCGTCGATAGTCTCTATGCTCGTCTCCGCAAGTATTTTTTGTTGGAACCCTTCAACTCGCTGTATCCGCGCAGCGGTGACATTGATGACTTATTCAAATCAAGAAAGGGAGATGCTTCCGACCTTTCCTACATAATGTACAAGATTTTGAAGAGATGGGGCATCAATGGGAAATTAGTTTGGGTGCGCGACAACATAGATGGTCCCTATGAGGAGAGTGTGCCGTCACTCCTTTGGTTTGACAGATTAGCTGTCCTCGTGTCCTTGAGCAATGAAGAAAAAGTTTATGATTTCAATCGAAGTGTGTCGTCGGATTATGAGACGCCATGGTCTATCGAAGGTATTAAAGCGGTTGTCTTAGACGGTGACACCTGTTATCAGCAAACACTTACGGATCAGTCATCCGAGAAATCGAATATCTCATTCGAAAAACACAATATCAGCATTCTGAAAGGGGAGGTCACACTCGACTCCTTAACAATGGACTTCAATGGAAGGCCGGCAGGTGAATTAAGAAAGAAGTATTACGAGGATGAACGAGGCGAAGCAGGAAGCAAAATACGGAGTCAATTATCCGAGAGTTACTTTTCGAAAGTCGATTCGGTCTCGGTAAACGATTTCCTTAACGAGAGAGATTTTAAAGAGACAGTCGTCGGAGTTCCGAAGAACAATATTCAAAAGATAGATTCATTTATGGTTATCAAGCTGGGCAATGTTATACTTAGCAGCTTCAGAGAAAAACTTTTTACCACTAAACGACGCAACCACATCTATTTTGCCGTTCCACTTCAGCTTAAGCTGGAATGGAACGTCAACTTTCCGCAAGGTTATCGCTTGAACGACCACTTAACCGGAGGAATCCTGGAAGGGGTGGCAAGCCTAACAGCTACGACTGAGGTTCACACAACTTCCAACGGGGTAGACATCTCTCTCACTGTAGACCTACCCGACACCCTTATGAGTGTGGACAAATACCAGCAGCTAATGTCTTTCATAGATATGATATTAAAAAAAGCTGACCGAGAGATAGTCCTCAGGAAATCCTGATTGAAACGCTTTCAGATCAGCGGGACAAAATTTGTTTTTCCTTCAAGAGGCGATCGGCTTGGAATGCCACCTTGTTTCTCGGTCACTGCTCTCACCACCTCATCGGCGTAGACCTCTTCGGGTACCGCTCCTTTGAAGTGGTGAGTCCCGTTTACCACGACGCGCGGTACGCCCTGGACGTCGTATTTCATCGACAGCTCCGGAGACTCCTCCGCCTCAATCATGTCAGATTTTATCATGTCGCTGACGTAAGCAAAGCGGTGCCCCGTAATAACAGCACTTGGACAGTATGGGCAAGTTGGGGTCACGAACACCTGAATGTGCACAGGCTCATTGATCGTTTTCAGTTTCGCGATCGTGTCGTCGCTCAATTCATGATTACCGGTCGAAACCATCTCCATGTCTTCAAGTATGGATGCAAACTCATACCCTGAAGGGATACCGTGGTACCTAATCCCGTAATCTTTGTCCGGAGCTGCAGTGACTGTTGCGGGAGAATTCTTGATGCCGTACTGTTCCACTTTGTCTTTGTCGGTGACGAAGCTGTAAACTTCGAGTGTAATCTTACCGGAAAGGGCTGCAAGTTCCTCGAGTATTTGCTTCGTCTCCTTGCAGTATTCATATTGAAGCGACTGAGTAAAGTTTACGATCTTCACCGGATTCACGAGATCCGCAAATCGTTTCCTGATTTCTTCTTGGGATTGTTGATTTAAAAACATCTCACTCCTCAATGAAAGTTTCTATCGATGAGATGATTTCCGGATTAATAAGACTCTAGCTCATACCGTTTTTTGTGCGGGCTTTCTCGTCGAAATTCTGAGAATGCCGTAGATCGGACAGAAATTGATGAAGACCGTGACGATCGGAATTATTCCAATCAACCCCCACAAAGTTTCCGGTCCCCAGAAAATCAGGCTAAGCAGAAACAACCCGATGATTATTCTGATCCATTTGTCGGGTGTTCCAATATTCTTTGTCATCTTCTTCTCCTTTGTTGTCATAGGTATGATGCAGGAAGGGAGAGGAAGTTTCTGGAATTTCTGTTTACAGGACAGGCATCGCTAAGAGCGCCGGGGTCTCTTCGAGCGTGATTTCTTCGGAAGGGTAATCTTTATCGGTTGCTCCAATTCGAGGCGTGCCAAAACCTTTTCGCAACAAGACCCCTCATAATGGACATCATAGCTTCTGTAGAGCAAAATCGTCTTCTTGAGAGAATCATAATAAGCGGCACAATCCGGACATTTCTCAAGATGCTCACGGAGTTTTCTGCAGGTTGGAGACTCAAGGTCGCGGTCTACCTTCTCGCACATCTCGAGCAAATATTTTTTGTGATCTGTCAACTTCATTTCGTCAAATACGGATTGAGTTCATTTCTCAAAAACAATCGCGCCCGGTGGAGCCGCGATTTTATTGCCGGGACCGATAATTTCAACGTGTTTCCAACTTCTTCAGTCGAGAGTCCATCAACGTCTCTCATCACAAATACGATGCGGTATTCGAGCGGAAGTTTCTGAATTGCTTTGTCTAAAATTTCCTTCAGTTCGTTGTTGAGGACAGCGTCATGCGGAGTCTCTCCCCAGTGAGGCACTTCTAGTTCGCCGGTTTCCCGAAGCAGTTCCGAATCTTCAAATGAGATCAAAGGCTCGTGAGATTTCTTTCTGTGCATCATGAGACAATTGTTCGTCACGATGCGATACAGCCACGTCGAGAACTTTGACTTTCCTGAGAACGACTTCAATCCGCGATAAGCATTTATGAATGTTTCCTGCATTGCCTCTTCTGCCTTTTCCTTATCGCGACAGATCTTGAAAGCAAAACTATAGATGGTCTTCTCGTACTTTCTGATGAGCTTACCAAAGGCAATCTTGTCGCCGGCCCTGGCGGAGTTGATCAAGTCCTTGTCTTCGTTCATGAAATAAGTTCCAGGATCCAAACACCGAGGTTCAAACGAATCTCAAACTTCAAGTTCCAACTTCAGAGGTCTAAAAATCAAATCGCTTCTTGTCGGCTTGCCGCCAAGAGCGTATTCTTCATGAGCATCGTGATCGTCATGGCTCCGACGCCTCCCGGAACGGGAGTTATCCAACCCGCAACATCCTTGACGTTGTCGAAATCCACATCGCCGCACATTCCTGTTTCGGTGCGGTTTATTCCGACATCGAACACAGCGGCCCCAGGCTTGATGAAATCTCTCGTTATGAAATTCGCTTTCCCGACAACCGCAACGAGTATATCCGCTTTCCTGCAGACTTCCTGAAGTTTTTCGGTTTTTGAATGTGCCATGGTAACGGTCGCGTTTTTGGAAAGGAGGAGCATCGCCGCCGGTTTGCCGCCTAAATTTGAACGGCCGACCACAACGGCGTTCTTCCCCGAAACATCGATTCGATACTTTTCAAGCAATATCATTATTCCATAAGGCGTGCAAGGAAGCAAGAGTTTTTTATCCATTATTTCTTTCCATGACTTCGCTTCACAATATCTGCCGATGTTGTACGGATGCAGAGCATCCACATCCTTCGAAGGCTCAACCGCTTCGATGACCTTATATTCATTGATCTGCTTCGGGAGCGGCATTTGTACCAGTATGCCGTGGATCTTGTCATCGTGGTTGAACTCATTGATCTTCGCAAGCACTTTTTCCTGAGTGGTGTCATCAGGCATTTTTTCCGTCACCGAATAATATCCAAGCGATTCGCACGCTTTGGCCTTGTTCTTCACGTAAACCTGTGACGCAGGATTGTCGCCGACAAGTATGAAAGCCAGCCCCGGGGTTATGCCGCAATCTTCCTTGAACTTATTCGCCTGAGCTTTTACTTCTTCTCTGATTTCCTGCGATACGGTTTTGCCGTCGATTATTTTTGCGTTCATGATTTTTCGTTGAATGGCGGATAAAAGATTCTCTCTATACTTACTCCTTTGCCGGTCGATTTGTCGATGGAGAAGACGACGGCGGCGAGTCTGGCATCGGCGTCTGCGGCTTCATATTTTGCCGGCGTGACGTAAAGAAATCTTTTCATCGCACTTTCTCTCTTCATCCCTATGATCGAATCGTAAGGCCCGGTCATTCCGACGTCGGTGATGTATGCGGTGCCGCCCGGCAGGATCCTCTCGTCCGCGGTCTGTATATGCGAATGAGTTCCGACAACCGCACTGACTTTTCCGTCAAGGTACCATCCCATAGCGATTTTTTCTGCGGTGGCTTCCGCATGCATATCGACGATCACAAAGTTTGTTTCGGCTTTGATCTTCTCAATGACCCAGTCCGCCGTACGGAACGGGTCGTCGATCGGGTACATGAAAACTCTTCCCTGCAAATTGATTACGCCGATTTTCCCTTTTTCTCCGAGATTATATATCGTGTAACCGGACCCATACGAACCTTTCGGAAAATTCATAGGACGCAACAGGTTTTTTTCCTGCATCATGTATTCGTGGATCTGAAATTTGTCCCAGATGTGGTTTCCGCTGGTAATTACGTGAATCCCGGCACCGAAAAATTTCTGAGCGATCTTATCCGTTATTCCTTTTCCGTCAGCCGCGTTCTCGCCGTTTGCGATGACGAAATCTATTTTGTGTTTATCGATGAAACTTCTGATGAAATTCGTGACCATCCCGATCCCGGGATTGCCGACGATGTCTCCTATGAAAAGAACGTTAAGTGTATCCAGAGCTTTTCCTTTTTCAAAAAATATAACTTTAAACGGCGAAAGATAGAAGAGACGGATGAAATTCAGCAAGAATCGGGTTTTTCAGTCGGCAGTTGCGGGTTAACTTCATCTCAAAGCACGGAGGAAAAGATGACCGACTACGAGCGAATAGCGAAAGCAATTTCATACATAAACGAACACTTCCGGGAACAGCCGGACCTTGATCATCTTGCCGATGTGGTACATTTGAGCAAGTATCATTTCCATCGGCTATTTAAAAAATGGGCGGGAGTGAGTCCGAAGAAATTCCTGGAGTACATCAGTGTCGAGCATGCAAAGAGTCTGCTGAGACAAAGTGCTTCTCTTGCCGAGACGAGTTATCAATTGGGCCTCTCGGGCACAGGGCGCCTCCATGACCTGTTCATTAACATCGAAAGGATGACTCCCGGTGAATTTAAGAACAAAGGGGAAAATCTTGTCATTAACTATGAGTTTTACGACGCTCCTTTCGGAAAAATTATTATGGCTTCGACGCCCACAGGACTTTGTCACATCGGGTTTGCAAATAATGAACAACGATCAGTGAGAATGTTACGCGAGAAGTACACAAATGCTTCCCTGATCCGCGGGAGAGTTCCGTTCCATCAAAACGCATTGAAAATTTTTCAAGACGACTGGAAAAGCATCTCTAAGATCAAGCTTCACCTGAAAGCGACTCCATTTCAACTGAAGGTGTGGGAGGCATTGCTGAAAATTCCGTTCGGCGAGATAAGAACATATTCCCAAGTTGCGGACGAGATCGGCCGCCCAACGGCATCGAGAGCAGTCGGTGCAGCAATCGGAAGTAATCCGGTTGCGTATCTAATTCCTTGTCACCGGGTAATCAAATCGACCGGAGTAATCGGCGACTATCATTGGGGAAACGCACGCAAAGCGGCAATCGTCGGCTGGGAAGCTGCGAAAACCTACGGGGAGAACTAGCTGAACAGGTTTCCGGTTTCTCAGAGAGATCTGCGGTTGAAAACCGGCAGTTCTTTTCTTATTCTTATTAGAAAAACAATTGACTGAAATCATCGGATTCCTTGCAGCGATTTTGACGACCATTGCGTTCGTTCCGCAGTTTCTAAAAGTCTGGAGAACACGGTCGACACGAGATATCAGCTTGAGGATGTACCTTATGTTGTGTACAGGTGTTTTCTTATGGCTCCTCTATGGTATACAACTGGGTTCTCTTCCGATTATTCTCGCGAACAGCGTGACACTTGTGCTCACGCTTGCTATACTATCCTTGAAAGTCAGGCACCGTTAGCGACACGGATCATTTCAAAAGCACGATCTTCCTGGATTGCGAGTGACCGCCGGCGGTCATCTTCAGGAAATAGACGCCGGTCGGAAATTTGGCCGCATTGAACACCAGCGAATGAGCCCCGGCATTCTGACGAGCATCAACGAGAGTTGCCGCTTCTCTACCCAGCACATCGTAGACTTTCAAGGTGACACGGCCGCCTGCTGAAAGCCGATAGCCGATCGTGGTCGACGGATTGAACGGATTGGGATAATTCTGATCGAGCTGGTCTGTCGTCGGAATCGAGTACTTGCCTTCACTGATTGCTGAAACGACGCTTGACCAATTGTAAACGTCGAACGAATTGAACGGCTGGAGTGTACCACCATCCGCCGATTCGAGCGTTCCGGAATTGTACGATATTGCGGCTGTGTCATTTTGTGAATAATATGTTTTGTCCAATGCTACGATGATCGTCGTGCTGTCGCCGTTCTTTAAAGACAACGAAATCGCCGCATCGATGACTTTCCCGTTCCGCACGAGACCAAACGCCGATTGGTCCGACGAGGGATCCTTCATTCGTTTGTTGAACGTCAACTCAAGGGAGTTCCCTCCGCTTGTGACGATGGCAGACTGTGCGACGGGAGGCGAACCGACCGGAGAATCCGCATATGACGTGATTCCAAATCCGTAGGGGTACAAAGGATTGTAAACACTGTCACCGTAGTTGATCGGGATCTGTGCCATATTCTTCGGCCAGGTATGCGACAAAACACCTTTCGGTTGAAATTCGCCGAAGAGCATGTCCGAAACTCCTTCTCCTTCGGTTCCTGGAAGCCACGCGGCGAATATCACATCCGAATAATGCAAAATCTTCTCGAGTATCATAGGCCTTCCGGAAACAAGTACCACAATGACAGGCGCACCGTAACTTTTCATCCTCTTTACCAAGTCGACATCGCTTTGTGGAATGCCGAGATCCGATTCATACCCCAAATATTCAGCATAAGGAGTCTCACCGATTACCACGACGGAATAATCGGCAATGGTGTCTGCGAAAATTCCCGTCGGCGAATATTCTACCTCGGCGTCCGGAGCAGCGTCTCTCATTCCCTGCAGGATCGTCGTGCCGATCGTTGATGCGCCGCTGAGTCCCTGCCATGTGATCGTCCAGCCGCCGCATTGATTCCCGAGATCGTCTGCATTCGAACCGGCTACAAGAATTCTCGTGTTTGCTCTCCGCAGCGGGAGAATTCCATCTTTCTTTTTCAAGAGCACAATCGATTCTCTTACGCACCGGCGCGCAATAGAACGATGGGCAGCACTTCCCACTAAAGGCATGAGAGACCTGTCTGTGAAAGGCCTTTCGAATAGACCGAGCCTGAATTTGATCGTCAAAATTCTTCGGACGGCGTCGTTAACCCGCGGCGTATCTATTTTCCCTTCGCTTAGAAGATTCCTCATCGCAGTGCGGAAAGAGTCATACTGGAAAGGAATCATGACCATGTCTATTCCAGCATTGATCGACTCATTAACGCATTCCTGGTAATTGCTCGCCAGCTGGTCGATAGCTGCCCAATCCGAAACGACAAACCCGCTGAATCCCAATTCATTTTTCAGAACGTCCGTGATCCAGTACCTGCTCCCGCTCATTTTCTGTCCGTTGATGCTGCTGAACGAGACCATTATGCTTCCAACTCCGGAGTCAATTGCAGAAACATACCCGGGCAAAAATAATTTTCTTATGGTTGCGGTGTCGCCTTGAGTATTTCCCTGGTCTATCCCGCCGGTTGTTCCACCATCTCCAAGGTAATGTTTCGTGCACGCGAGGATACTCGTAGGTTCTGACAAAGAGTCTCCCTGGAAACCGCGAACGGCTGATGACCCGAGAAGCTGTGCAAGTTCGGGAGTTTCTCCAAATCCCTCATAAGTGCGTCCCCATCTTTCGTCGCGGGGAACAGCGATGCAGGGACCGAACGTCCAATCGATGCCCGTCGCGGCGACTTCTTCCGCTGTGGCGCGCTCCTCTTCCTTGACCAATTCCGGGTCGCGCGTGCATCCCATGCCGATATTGTGGGGAAAAATAGTTGCCCCGTAAACGTTGTTGTCACCATGCACGGCGTCGATTCCGTAGATAATGGGAATCTTCAACCGACCTCTCAGCGCATAAGTTTGCAGGGTATCATACACGTTTGCCCAGTTCAACAGTCGATTTCCCGAAGCCGGATCGGAGCCGCCACCGCTCAGGACGGAGCCGATACAGTACGAATTAAGACTCGAAGGATTGTATTGAGCTATACTAAGATCGATCTGCATCATCTGGCCGATCTTCTCATCCATTGTCATCCTTCCCATCAGGTCCTCGACCCTTTGCATTACCGGCAGATTCGCATCCTGGTACGGCAGAGTCTGAGCGGCAAATTTTGTCGCAGAAGACAAAAGAAAATAGATAACAACCAGAGTTGTTGCTCTATTCATCATACAATTTTTCTGAACGTCTAATTATTTATTTTATAAGCCCGCTGAGCGTTGAGCCGATGTAGTATGGCCAGATTAATATCGCTAAAACTCCGTTCCAAAATGCAAGCTTCAAAAAACCAAGCGTGAACAGCCAACCGATAATCCAGATAATCCCGAAACCCGAATTGTTGATCTTAATTTTTTCCACGATTTATCCTCCGTTAATTGAATGCAACTGTGAACGCTACTAAGTTACCCTTCCGATTTGTGAAGTGCAACGGCACCTCTTATATTGAGGTTAACAAACCAACAAAAAATTCAGGAGAGGCTACAATGAACGCTAAGAAAGTTCTGTCGTTTGGAATTGTTATCCTGATTGCATCCTTCATCTTTTCCAGTGCATCCCGTGCCAGCCAGGATGTTAAATCAAAAGTTTCTGCGGTAACGGTTTACGCAGACCGGGCACTGATCATCAGAACTGCAGAGGTGAATCTTTCGCCGGGTATGAATACGGTGGAATTCGCGGGATTGCCGGTCATATTAGCTGACCAATCACTTCGCGTTTCAGGTGAATCCGAGTCCAACGTGAAGGTACTTGACGTTCAGATTAAAATGGTTTTCAAAGACACAATTTCAAATGAACATGTGCGTGAGTTATATGATCAGCTATCGTCATTACAGAATGAGGAACAGATCCTGGAGAAGAGAATGGATGTTTTGGATGCGGAAATGTCCTTCTTAGACTCGCTTCGCATCTATTATGCCAGGAGTGCACAAGTCGGGGCGGTAAAATCTTCGTATGAAGATTGGGCAAAGATGGTGAGCTTTCTTGAAAAAAATATGGACGCCATAAATGAAAAAATTATCAACACAGGTGCAAGGCTCCGAGAAGTCAAAGATCAGATCTTGACCATACAAACTGAAGCTCAACAAATGCAAAACTTTCCAAAAAAAACGGAGAAACGCGTCGTTGTGACGCTATCATCGAACAAATCCGACAGCGCTAACCTGCAGGTTTCCTATGTAATTGGTGCTGCAAGCTGGGCGCCGTTATATGACTTACACGCCACCTCCGGCGACAAAGTCATGGAGCTAACTTATTCCGGCGTCGTCCGACAAGCAACTGGTGAGGATTGGAAAAATGTCATGGTCACGTTATCAACTGCTCAGCCGGTGGCTAATGGAGCACCTCCAGTTTTAGTACCATGGCAAGCCGGCCAACATCAGATGATTTCCCAGATCCCGACTATCAATTTGCAGAAGGACGTTGGAGAAAATAATCAACAGTCTATGGCGTCTTTGTCTCTCGGGATAGTTCAGGAACCCGGGCCGGGAAACACCATAAGAGGTCGAATCATCGATAGAGTAACCGACGAAGCGTTGCCGGGAGCAAATGTTGTTGTTGTGGGCACAAATTACGGAGCAGCGACCAATCTTGATGGATATTATTCGATTGCTAATGTTCCTAACGGTAACTATCAATTGAGGGTTTTGTTGGTCGGCTACCAAGCTATGACATCAGCGACATTCGGAGTCAATTCGTCGTCAACAAGGAGAGGCGATTTCTTGCTGGGACCCCTTTCAATTCAAGGGAAAGAAGTGGTCGTAACCGCTGAGAGACAATCACAGAGGACGAATATATTCCAGCAACTAGCATCAAACGGTACTGTGTCCTCACCTTCATCCAATGCCGTCACTTATTATGCCGCCGAGGTTCACGAGCGTACCGCGTCCTCTACATTTGTCATTCCCGCCCCGACAGACATTCCGAGCGATAATAATCCACACAAGGTGACTATCGCTATCGCGGACCTCCCTGTTGACCTTTCTTACATGTGTGTTCCACTTGCATCTCCCGGGGCTTATCTAACTGGAAGGACAAAAGACTCAACTGACTATCCCTTTATTTCTGGCCCCGCAAATGTCTTCCTCGACAACTCGTTTGTTGCAACCACTTCGATAGGCACCGTCTTTCCTGGAGAAGAATTTCAAACTTATCTCGGAACTGATGAGGCGATAAAAGTAGGTAGAAAATTACTGAAAGAGTTCACAGAATCAACGGGACTACTTTCAAAGAAGACTAAGACAACTTACGATTATTTAATCACTGTCGAGAACGATAAGAAGGTGCCGGTGGATATCGACGTGAAGGACCAGATTCCCGTGTCCAGCGACGAAAAAATTGTGGTTGAATTGTTAGCTCCGGCACCAACCGAAGCGAAACCGGACGAACAGGGAATTATCGACTGGCATTTGAAACTGAGCCCGCAAGAGAAGAAAGAACTTCACTTGAAATTCAGCATCGAATATCCCGGCGATGCAATTGTGAGGTAATTCTATCCCAATGAAACCTTGCGACGGCAGCAATGGTTTTGAAGCTTCGACCTCTGCCCCGAAGAAATCTATTCGGGACAGAGCTGAATTCTCTACTGCTGTACCAGCTCCACTCTTCGATTCTTTGCCTTTCCCTCATCGGTTGCATTCGAAGCCACCGGGCAATATGGCCCTACTCCAGAAGATTTCAGCCGCGACCCATCTATTCCACGACCGATGAGCGCCTTCACCACGGCATCCGCACGGTTTGCGGACAGCTTCAGGTTCGATTCCAGTGTTCCCACGTTATCCGTATGTCCAACCACATACAGCGCAAGGCTGGGGTTCTGTTTAAGAAGTTTCGTAATTTCGTCGAGCGCCGGACCGGACTCCGGCTTAACATCAAATTTACCGGTATCAAAATAAATCCCGTACACCGCGGCTTTACCCGTGGAGGCTATGCTTTCGCTGAGTGCCGCAGCGTCCGCAGTCACTTCCTGTTCCATCTCCTTTGATTCAACAATGATCAGCTGGTAGTTTATGCCATCATTAAAAGCCTGGACCGACACGTATGTCACAGTGCCGTCCTTCTCAATCTTAGCATTGAGTACCCTTTCATCGTGATACAATATCTTTCCGCCTAATTTCTTCACTGCATTTTCATAATTCCGCTCGATTTGAACCATGCTGACCTGCCTGGCTCCCGTTTTGATATGGTAACTTAGATTGGTGAGCTTCCCTTCCCAGCGACCGGCATCGCCTTCAATGTAATCGGATTGGTAGCTGTCAAAGTCTTTCTGAGAGTAGTCCGACATATAGAACCCCGGCATTCTTGAGAGAAGCGGGTGATCCTGACCGCCTTCGACATCCTTCTCCTCTTGCGCCCAGGTGAATGAAACAGTCACTAAGACTATGAAAAGTGCCGACAAAACATTACGCATAATAAGTCCTCCTATGTTTGATATAATCTTCAATTCGTTGTGTCCATCCTGTATGCCAGCTTATCATCTGTACAAATCTCCGTTGAGATATTTTAATCCTGAATCGCAGATGATCGTAACGATCCTTTTCCCTGGCCCGATGATTCTTCCTCTTTGAATTGCAGCCCAAACATTCGCTCCGGATGTTCTTCCTCCAAATATTCCTTCGGTACGCGCGAGTTTTCTCGCGGTGTCGTAGGCATCTTCATCCGACACGGCCATTATCTCGTCAGCCAGGTCCATCCTGCATATAGATGGCACGAATCCGGCTCCGATACCTTCGAGCTTATGAGTCCCCGACGTGTCGCCTCCGGAAAGAGAGCGAACATTCAACGGCTCGATCGGGATGCATCGAATATTCGGCACCTCATTTTTGAACACCTCCGAGTTTCCGGAAAAACACCCGCCGGTGCCGACTCCCATTATGAATTCATCAATGTCATTTCCAAGAACATCTAAGATCTCTCGTGCCATGTTATGATAGGCGTTGCGGTTGTCGACATTGTTGAACTGGTCGGTCCAAAAAGTGTTGGAGTTTCTGCTTAACTCTCTCGCTCTCTCGACGAGAGAGTCAATAAGTTTTGCCGTTATCAAGCCGTTTTCACTCGGAATTATCTCCAGTTCGGCTCCGAATGCCCGCATCGTCTGAAGTTTTTCTTCCGCGAAGGCGTCCGACGAGACGAAGTATGCTTTGTAGCCCTTGTTCGCACAGACCATTGCCAAAGAACTTCCTGTACTTCCGCCGGTATATTCAACGACTGTTCCCCCGGATTTGAGATCACCTCTTCGTTCAGCTCCTTCGATCATCGAGAGCGCCATCCTGTCTTTCATACTTCCGGTGGGATTTGCTCCCTCATACTTCACATATACATCGGCACAATTCAGTCCGGGGAGTCGCTCCAATTTTATTAACGGCGTCTTTCCTATTGCTCTCATTTCTTATCTCTCAATATTCGGACGGCTTGAGCGCATCATGCCAACGCAAACTCGACGGCGGCCATCGCATGAATCTCTGTCGTATCGAACACAGGAATCCTGCAATCGGACTGTTTGATGAGAAGCGGAATCTCCGTGCAGCCAAGTATGATTCCTCCTGCGCCCTTCTGCACAAGCTCGTCAATTATCTCAAGGTACTTTTTCTTCGTCTCGTCCTTCAATACAGCTTTCCCCAACTCTGCCATTATGGTTCTGTGAATGTATTCGCGTTCATTTTCTTCCGGAACGAGCGCCGTGATGCCGAACTTAGCAAGCCTATCTTTATAGAACGGATGCTCCATGGTGAGCTTCGTGCCCAGAAGCCCGACGGTTTGTATATTCTGCTTCGCCACCGCTTTTGCCGTCACTTCAGCTATATGAAGGAGCGGGATTCGAATATTTTTTTGTATCAGGTCTGCGGCAACATGAGAAGTGTTCGCGCAAAGGAGGAGGCACTCTGCGCCGGCATTTTCCAGCAACTTGGCGACTGATATCAGAAATTTTGGAAAATCTCCCATCTCAGAAGGATTGCTCGGCGGTTTGAACTCACCCTGGTTCACAGAATAGAGAAGTAACTTCGCAGAATTAAGTCCGCCCAGCCGCTCATTGATTTGCTGATTTATGATCTTGTAGTATTCGACCGTCGAGACCCAGCTCGTGCCGCCAATTAATCCTAATGTTTTCACTTTATCCTCACGTCAGATTTGAATATCGAATTGCCTGATCACTTTCCGTTCAGGAATTTACGTCGAGTCCTTCAGCAACAACATCAAGTTATTCCACGGACTCATGAGATACAACTTTGCCAATTCCATGACGTCTCACCTTGAAACTCACACCTGAGGCTGATAGTTTGATGCAACGGTTTTGGTAACATAAATGTCGTGATACCGTAGAATTCACTGTCGTTTTTAACTCAGAGCTGTCGACGCTGGTATAATCTGAAAATTCGATTGAGTTTGAAGTCAGGTAATTGAAACTCATAAAATTCTTCCGACTCGTTTTGTGTGTATGCCAGCCTCCCTTCGCATAAAAGCTGAAGATTGAAATCAGTGGAACACTAAACGATATTTCCAAAAATCTATTTACTGTGCCTTGTATCAACAGACTGAATCACACTTGACAATAATGGCTCTAAATATTACATTATGACTTGCAAGTCATTTTTTGACTCAGGAGTCTGTTTTGCAGAATAATCATCAAAAGATTTCCAAAAAGGATCGTAACGTCCCCTCGCGAAAAGAGCGCGAGAAGCAAACGCGTCAGCACGAGATCTTGAGTTCCGCCAAAAAACTCTTTCTCGAAAAAGGGTACCACCGCACGACGCTCGAGGAAATAGCACAACATGCGGAATTCGGCAAAGGAACTATTTATAATTACTTCAGCAGCAAAGAAGAGCTTTTTTTTGGCATACTCAATTCTCTGGCCGAGGAAGCTCATAAGATCGCCGAATCATCGATCAACATTTCGGGAAATGTTCACGACAAATTCACTTCCTATGCAATGGGACTTATCTCTTATGCAGAAGTAAACTCCGACATCTTTCAGTTGATCATTCAAGAAATGCACAATCTGAATTCCTCCGAAAATGATGCAAAACTAAGAGGCCTCAGAAAGCGTTACACAAACGTCATACGCCTCCTCGCAGAACTGATCACAGATGAGATTAAAAAGAAAAACGTCAGAAAATTGGATCCGCTTAAATTAGCAAAGCTCTTTGACAGCATGGTCCAATTCTTCTGCGTCAACCATTTCGGGCCGCATAAGATCGATAAGGTGGATAACATCGACGATGAAGTCGCTCTGATGGTTTCCGTTTTTTTCAATGGAATTTCAGAACCGAAGGCGAAAGGGTAGTTTGATGGAAATAAAGAACATGAGACGAATAATATTCGGGGCACTGGCTCAAGTATGGATTGCAATAGGTCTTTGCTCCATCGCTTATGCACAAGCACAGGAAAAATTTGTTCTCACGCTCGACAAGGCCATCTCCATCGCGCTCGAACAAAACAGGGATATTTTGATCGCCGATCAGGATCGTGAAAGGGCCGGCGCCCAGATAGCCGAGGCGAGATCGGGTGCGTTTCCTCAGGTTTCTCTTTCAGCACAGTACATCCGAAACATAAAAATACCGGTATTGTTCCTGCCACCTGGACCGCTCTTTGGAAATACTACTGAGCTAGCGTTCCCTGTCGGATCAAACAATTCTTATCAAGGAGGCTTGACGCTGACTCAGGCGATCTACAGTCATCAGATAAACGTAGCGCTTGATATCGCAAACACTTACAAGGACCTTTCCGATGCCGGTTACGAATCTACAAGACAGAGTGTGATCCTCCAGGTGAAGAAAGCATTCTATGGCGTCCTGCTGATGCAGAAGCTGGTCGATGCAAATCGCCAGGGACTCGACATGGTGAAGGCAAATTATGAAAACATCCAGTCGCTTTACAAACATGGTCAGGCCGCAGAGTTCGATTTGCTCAGAGCGGAAGTGCAGGTCGCGAACACCGAGCCGACCGTCATCTCGGTCGAGAACAATCTTGTCCTGGCCGCCAACGGTTTGAAGAGCCTTCTTTCGATCCCGCTCGACAGCGATGTGGTGATCAAAGGAGACTTTATGTTCACTGAAGTCCCGGAAACGGAACTCGATCAAGGCGCGCGCGATGCCATGACGCTGAATCCGTCGCTGCAGCAGCTCGCTTTTCAGGAGACAATGCTCGACCAGAATATCAGCGTGGAGCAATCCGGCTATTTTCCTTCGGTTTTTGCCTTCGGATCGTACCAATGGGAGACCCAGGATAATACTTTTCAATTCAACAATTATCTCTGGGCGAAAATAATGAACGTCGGGGTAACGCTGTCATGGAACATCTTCGACGGCATGAGGACCCCTGCACGCGTCGAACAAGCGAAAGTAGATTTGAGAAAAGTGCAGTTCACCAGGTTGAAAGCCGAGGAAGGCATCACCATCCAAATCCAGTCTGCGCGATTGAAAATGAACGAGGCGAAACAGCGCATCCAGGGACAGGAGAAGAATATCGAACAGGCAAAGAAGGCCGTGAGCATCGCCGAGACAAGATTTAAAAACGGGGTCGGAACGCAGCTGGAATTGCTCGACACGCAGGTTGCGATGACATTGGCACAAACAAACTATGCGCAAGCGATTTACGATTACCTGGTCGCCAAAGCAGAATGGGAATTTGCCATCGGACAAGGATCGAAATGAGAAACATCGGAAGGATATACAGGAGGTTTAACTTGACAAGAAGAGTTTATTCCGTAAGAATATTTTTTTTAAGCATGGCGCTTGCCGGATTAATCTTGAATGGCTGCGGGAAACCGCAGGGTGAACAGAGGTCGCAAAGCAACAGCTTCACTTCCACGACGCCCGTTGAAGTGGCAACCGTTCAGCGACAGACTCTGTCGGTGACGAAGCAATTTTCGGGGACTTTGGAAGGCGAAGAGCAAGCCAACATCGTCGCTAAGATTTCCGAAAGGATCATTGCCATAAACGTTCACGTCAGCGACGCAGTGAGCTCCGGGCAGGTTCTTGTCGAGCTTGATAAGAGCGGAGCAACTTCTCAGTTCTATCAGGCGCAGGCCGGTTTCAACAACGCGCAGAAGACCTACGACCGCATGAAAGCGCTCTACCAGGAGGGAGCGATTTCTCAGCAGTCTCTCGATGGTGCAGAGACTGCATACGAAGTTGCCAAGGCAAACTTCGACGCTGCGAAGAGTGCCGTCGAACTAACTACTCCGATACCCGGCGTCGTCACTGCGGTCAACGTGAATGTCGGCGATCTGACAGCGCCGGGCAGCGTGTTGATCACTGTTGCAAAGATCGGGCGAATGAAAGTCGACTTTGACGTAAACGAGGTTGACCTTGGAAATTTACCTGTCGGCCATAGAGTTGAGGTTTATTCGGAGGCGCGTCCTGGTGTAAAGATCAGCGGGGAGATCATACAGCTGTCGAAATCTGCGGACGTTCGCTCGCGCACTTTCCAGATGAAGGCGCTTTTCATTAATACTTCGGATAATTGGTTCAGGCCTGGAATGTTTTGCAGGGTAAATGTTCCGATCAGCTCCAACTCGAGAAGCATAGTTGTCCCCGTCACTGCAATCGTAAGCGACGGCATTACGAACCGGGTTTTCCTCGTGCGGGATGGACGTTCTTTTCAGCAAAATGTCCAGCTCGGTGTTACCGATGGAAAGAACACCGAAATTCTGGCAGGGCTCTCTGAGGGTGATGTGGTCGTTACGACCGGCGCCACAAATGCCCGCGACAGCGGTTACGTAAGCATAGCAAACAAGTAAGGTTGATCGCAATCGGGACAGGAAAATTACGATTCCCATTTTGATCCTGGAGATTTCTGCGGTTAAAAACAAATAGGTAATTATGAAACTTGCCGATACATCTATAGAACGACCCGTATTTGCCACGATGATGATACTCGCCCTCATCGTGCTTGGATTGTTTTCATTCATCAAACTGAACATAGACCAGTTCCCCGACATCGATTTCCCTTATGTGACAGTGACGAGCGTTCTTCCCGGAGCGGGCCCGGAGCAGATGGAATCGGATGTAACAAAGAAAATAGAAGACGCCGTCAACACAATAGGCGGCATTGACCACATCACCTCTATCTCGCGCGAAGGCGTCTCCTTTGTCATCGTACAATTCAAGCTAGAAGTCGAAGGGAAACAGGCGGCACAGGATGTTCGGGAAAAAATTGCGGCGATCCGCGCAGACCTGCCGACCGATCTCGAAGACCCGGTCATTCAGCGCATCGATCCAGCAAGCACACCGATGTTCACTCTGACGGTCTCGGGAGCCAGGTCACAAAAAGAAATTACGACTTTCACGAAGAACATCATCAAAAAGCGTCTTGAGAATGTTCCGGGAGTAGGACGCGTTGACCTTGTCGGAGGAGCCGAAAGAGAAATTCAAACCGAGGCCGATGCGTCGAAGCTTCGTGCCTATAATCTGTCGATCCAGGATGTCATCCAGGCAGTCGCCTCGTCCAACATGGAAGTACCTGCCGGTAATTTGACACAGGGACCGCGCCAGCTTCTTCTCAGAACAATGGGCAAGTACACAAGTGTCGACGACTTCAACAAGGTCATCGTTTCCACACCAAATGGAAAAGCCGTGCACCTGTCGGATGTGGCTGAGGTCATTGACGGCGTAAAAGAGCAAACCAGCTTGACGCGGGTGAATGGAAAGATAGCAGTTGGTTTAAGCATCATAAGACAATCCGGAAGCAACACCGTCCGCGTGGCGGAAGCCATACAGAAGCAACTTGCCAGCCTGCAAAAGGAGATCCCGCCCGACATACAAATCACCGTGGCGCGCGACAACAGTACGTTCATCGTCGAGGAAGTAAACGATGTGTTGTTCGATATTCTTTACGGTGGCCTGCTTGCGGTTATTGTCGTGTACCTCTTCCTGGCAAATTTCCGTTCGACAATCATAAGCGCCATCGCACTTCCGACCTCCATCATCGCGAGTTTCATCATCATGTATGCGCTCAACTTTACGCTGAACATGGTTTCGCTGCTCGCCCTCTCGCTTGCGGTGGGGCTTCTCATAGACGACGCAATAGTCGTCATCGAGAATATATTCCGCCACATGCAGCACGGTGAAACTCCTATTGAGGCTGCAAAAGCCGCGACGTCCGAAATCGGACTCGCAGTCATGGCCACGACATTCACGATCGTGGCAGTGTTCATCCCGATCGCGTTCACACCGGGACTGGTCGGACGTTTCTTCTATCAATTTGGAATCACCGTTTCCGTTGCGGTCCTGGTCTCGCTGTTCGTTGCGTTCACGCTGACACCGATGCTTTCTTCACGATGGCTCAGCGAAGCGGATGAGAGACTGACAAAAGAAGGTTCGATAATTCGAAAAGGCCTCTTCTACTTCAACCACTTTTTCCAGATTCTCAGTGAAAAATACAGGAAGGCAATTAGATGGTGCCTCAGCCATCGTAAGACGGTGGTGTGCGGTTCATTGGCGGTTTTCATTTTGAGTTTCTTTGTCATGGGTTTCCTCGGCACGTCATTCTTTCCGGAAACTGATGAGAGTGAATTCAACATCACTATTCACTCAGCTCCCGGCAGTTCTCTCCAGCAGACAAGCGACATATGTGAAAAGGTTGAAGGCGTTCTGCGGCAGCAGCCCGAAGTAATAAACATGCTTACGACGATCGGTGCCGGCAACGACCCGGTAACCAGCGGAAACATTCTCGTGAAGCTGGTCAAGAAGAATCAACGCAGGCGAGGAATTGCCAGGATAATGAATGATCTTAGGAGCGAACTGAGCACAATCCCAGGCGCAAACCTATCACTCGGTGCTCAAAGTGGTCCCGGCGGAAACCAGAAGCCCGTCATCATGAGCGTCCGCGGAGATGATATGACAACATTGAATGCCGTGGCTAACCGCGTAGAGAACATCGTCAGGTCGACCCACGGAGCTGTCGACATAGAAAACAGCCTAGAGACAACCAAGCCTGAAATTCGAATCCGCATCGACCGCGAAAAGGCATCCGACCTCGGCGTTAATGTGGCACAAATCGCAACGACGGCACGGGCACTCGTCGATGGATACGTGGCGACGAAGTATCAGGAGGGTGATGAGCAATTCGATGTACGTGTTCAGCTTCGAAAGGAAGACCGGACTTCCTTTGAAAATGTCAACAACCTGACAGTAAAGAGCAACAAGAATATGGGAAATGGAGAGAACTTGCTCGTTCCCGTGAGTTATGTTGCAGACATACGGCAAAGTTCCGGTCCATCACAAATCAACCGATTCGACCGCCAGCGCGAAATTCGTATCGACGCAAATATGTCAGGTCGTTTGCTTGGAGAAGTTCTTGGAGACATTCAGAAACGAACCAGCCGTCTCGACATGCCTCCCGGATATAACGTCGGAGTCGTCGGGCAGGGACAAATGCAAGCTGAATCTTTCGCGAACATCTTCCTTGTGCTCGCTCTTTCAATCGTGTTCGTCTACATCGTTCTTGCAGCGCAGTTTGAAAGCTTCATTTATCCCTTCGCGATCATGCTCGCACTTCCGATGTCACTCATCGGCGCAACTCTTGGACTTCTCGTCTTCGGAAGCTCGGTATCGATGATGTCGCTTATCGGTGTCATCATGCTGATGGGACTGGTAACAAAGAATGGAATCCTGCTTGTCGATTACACCAACGTTCTGCGCGATCGCGGACAGGAAAGAACCGAGGCACTGGTCAACGCAGGCGCGACAAGGCTTCGGCCGATTCTCATGACAACATTTGCCATGATCTTCGGAATGGTACCTGTAGCGTTTGCCGTTAGTGAAGGAAGCGAGTTCCGGGCGCCGATGGGACAGGCAGTCATCGGCGGATTAATCACATCGACGTTGCTGACGCTGTTCGTTGTACCAGTTGTTTATTCAATCCTCGACGACGTTGGAAAGAAGAAATTGTTTGGATTCGTGGGCAGGTTTCGCAAAAAGAATTAATGAAAACAAAATTAAGTCTGTGCCTTTGCACTCACGGCGATCATATCTCTTAGCAACGGAGGTACCATGAAAATTGCATTTTTAGTCTGCAATGAAGTTGTTTCACCACGAGTAATGAAATTGCTCGAAACCGCGGGAATCGATTACTACACGCGCTGGGAACATGTAAAAGGGAAGGGTCATGGCACAGATCCGCACCTCGATACACGCAGTTATCCCGGGACAAACGCAGTGTTCATGATTGCTTTTGAAGAGGAAGCCTCGCTCGAAAAGCTCGTTCACGAAATCAATGGAGCAAACAAAGAAATACCACGACCGGACGATCACATAAGATTGTTCCAGGTGCCGTTGGAAAGAATCGTATAGCTGCCTACCACCCCATTCTTTTCTTCAGAGAAGTTATATGTGCCACATGGTGTTTGCCGTGCCATGCGTACATCTGAAGTGTCTTGTCAAGAATGCTCACTCCGCTTTCAGGATGGACAAATTTTCGATTGAAGTCTTCCGGTTTCATGGAGCGGAGAAGCAGTACCCATCTTTGATGCAGGCTCTCTAAAAGGTTAAGAGACATCTCAATATCAGCCGTCCTTGCGTCCGGCAGTTCGGCCCATAATTGCTGTTCGTACGGTTTTATCATAGGCTCGTTTTCAGTCAATGCAAGCCTGAACCTGATATACGCGTTCATGTGGCTGTCCGGAACATGATGAACCACCTGCCTAACAGTCCATCCTCCCGGACGATACGGTGTATCGAGCTGCATCTTTGTAAGTCCGCTCACCGCCGCTCGAAGAGCCGCCGGGACCGCGGCGATATCGTCGACAAGCTGACGTCGTTTCACTTCGGTTAATTCCTGCTCTGGTATGAACTTGCCTATCGGATAACTTAGGTCTTCCATTTAACCTTCCTTTTTGATTTGATATCTATTCTTTTACTACTGCATCGACTTCCACAGTTCCGTTTTGTTTGAAAAAAAGTTTAAATCTCAATTTCATTCCGATTTTCAGATTTTCCTTTACGCTCATAAGCATAATGTGGTATCCACCGGGTTCAAACTCGATGCTGGAGTCTGCCGGCACGACGACAAATTCTACCCGCCTCATTCCTACCAACCCGTTTTCCCTGTATGACTCATGAAGTTGTGCCATCTCCGCGAAGTCTGCTTTGACGTCGTACAACGTATCCGGAATATCCGATGAGTTTGAAATTCTGAAATATCCCGCACTTGTCATTCCTTTGGCGACCGGCCGGACGTAGGCGTCTTCAACTTTGACAGCGGAGGCGGGATGCTGAAAGCCGGAGGCCGCGAGCCACAGCAACCCGAAAATCAACAAGGGAATTGTTCTTCGTGTTCTCTGTATCCTGCTTCGTGTATCCATTTTCTACTCCAGTGATTTTATGTCCTTTACAATTTGTCCGAAGTCAAGCTGACTTCCGCCGTATGTTCCGCGTACTCTTCCCTCCTGATCAATTAATACGCACTTGTCCGTGTGCGTGATGTAGTAAACGAGTCCCACACCTCCTGTATATGATGAGTCACCGGGGAAATACCTGATGTCCATCGAGTATAAAACCGAATCCGTGTTTGCTTTGGGCCCGCTCAAGAAATCCCAGTCCTTGGGATTTATTCCGCGAATTTTCGCGTATTCTTTTAGAACTTGCGGTGTATCTCTATTTGGATCAAATGTCAACGTAACAAACCGAACGTTCCTTAGTCCGGCTGCCGAGAGTGTATCCTGAAGATGCTGCATGTTGTTTGTGGTTAACGGACAGATGTCGGGGCAGTGTGTGTAGATAAAGGACATAACTACAATTCTTCCACTGTACTTCGACGGGAAAGAAACATGTACGCTGTCTTGATTCAGAAACGAGCAGCTCATTCCGCTGAGATCATAAATTACTGGAAGTCTGCTGCAGCCGAAAAAGAAGCAGCCAACGAGAAGCAAGATGGAAAAGGACAAACGGTAAAATGAAGAAAAAAGATTTCGCTTCACTTCTTGACATCTTCTCCTTTCAACCTGAAATATGATTGTATGCTCTCTGCTGCTTTCATGCCGACAACTTTTGCAATATCTTCGAGGGAGGCGTCCTGAACTCCTTTCACGGAGCCGAATTGACGCAGCAATTTCGTCGCTCTCGTCTCTCCGATTCCTTCGATACCGGTAAGTTGAGTCGAGATAACCCTCTTTTCACGCAGCGACCTGTGAAAAGTTATGGCGAACCTGTGCGCTTCATCGCGGATATGCTGAAGGAGTTTCAGTGCAGAAGATGTCCGTGGAAGCAAGATGGATTCGCTCTCGCCGGGGACGAACACCTCTTCAAGTCGCTTTGCGAGGCCGATTATCGGCTGATTCTCAAGACCGATCTGCCGCAAGATTTCAACCGCCGATGAGAGTTGTCCTTTTCCTCCGTCGACGACGACGAGATCGGGAGACTGTCCGCCTTCGTTCATGACGCGCGTGTATCTTCTTTCAATTACCTCTTCCATACTCGCAAAATCGTCGGGACCGACTACGGTTCTGATCTTAAATTTTCTGTAATCACTCTTTCGCGGTTTCCCATCGACGAATACTACCATGGATGCCACCGGGTCGCTTCCTTGTATATTCGAGTTGTCGAAACATTCGATCCGTCTCGGCGGTGCCGGAAGATGCAGGTCTCTCTGCAGAGCCTGAAGGGTGTGCGGGACAGTCTCCTTCCCTTTTTCTTTCTGGATTTTCAATTCGTCAAGCATGAACTTCGCATTTGCACGACACATCTTGATGAGTTTCAAATCCTCGCCGTCCGCCGGAACCACAATCTTTACGTCACTGCCGCGCTTCGATCTGGCGATGTCTTCGATGAACTCCACTTCGACCGGCTCGGCTGAGAGGTAAATCTCAGGCGGGATATAATCGGCGTTGACATAATATCTCTCGATCAAAGTCTGTATCATTTCCGATTCGGAGCGCTCGGCAACATTTGAAAGATAGAAGTGCTGTTTTCCGATAAGCTTTCCATCACGCACTTTGAAGATCACACCGCATCCATCGTCCCCTTCACTCACCGCAGCAATAATGTCTCGCTCGATCAGCTCAAGCGAAACGATTTTCTGCTTTTCCGAATAGACTTTTATTGCGTCGATTTTCTTCTTTGCCAGCCCGGCTTTCTCAAATTCAAGTCTTTCGGAATGTATCGACATCTCATCGGTGAGCTGGCGGACGAGGTCACGCGTCTTCCCTCGAAGGAGTTTCTCCACCTGAGAAATCATCCCGTTGTATTCTTGCAGCGACACCAGTCCCTCGCAAGGACCGCCGCACTTGCCTATATGATAGTCGAGGCATATTTTCCACTTTTTGTTCGAGATGTTCTCGACGGTGAGAGGAAGCCTGCAGCTTCTGATCTGAAAAATGTCGCGGACGGATTTCAGCGCATAGCGCATCGTCTTAACGTCGGTGTATGGTCCGTAATAACGTGATCCATCCTGCTTGATTTTTCTGGTGACGTAAACTCTCGGGAACGGTTCGTTCGTCACGATGATGTACGGATAGCTCTTGTCATCTCTGAGGTCGATGTTGTAGCGAGGCTTGATCTTTTTTATGAGTGTATTCTCAAGTATCAGAGCCTCCATTTCTGTGTCTGTCACGATCACTTCGAGGTCGGCAATTTTCGAAACCATCACCTTCGTCTTCGGGTCGTGATCATGGCCCTTCTGGAAATAAGAACGAACGCGGTTCCTCAGGATCTTCGCTTTCCCGACGTATATGATTTTACCTTCGGCGTTCTTGAACTGGTACACGCCTGGAAACCTCGGCAGATTGTTGAGCTTTTCCTTCAACTGGAATCCGACATCCTGGATTTCTATATCATTATAAATGGCCATTAGCTGCTAACGATCGAGCACCGGGGAAAACATTTTTTAATTCTTTCCGCGCAACTCTTAAACATTACCTTTCCTGTCCGTCGACCTATTTCTTCTTCTCGCTCAATTCCACGAGGACTCCGCCTGTCGTCCTCGGATGTATAAACGCAATCAGATGTCCATCCGCTCCCAAACGAGGCTGTTCGTCGATGAGTTGAAATCCTGCCGCCTTCAGACGAGAGAGCTCCGACCTGATATCCTTGACCTCAAAGCAGATGTGGTGAATTCCCTCCCCGCGCTTTTGTATAAATTTGGAGATCGTGGATGATGGATCGGTAGGACCGGCGAGCTCGATCTTTGATTCGCCTATCGGAATCATTCCCACGCGCACTTTTTGGTCGGGTACCTCCTCGATCAATTGAACTTCGTTCCCCACAAGGGTTTCGAACGCTTTTTTTGCCACTTCCAAATTTTCAACGGCAATGGCAATGTGGCTGATTTTAAGAAAACTCATGATTACCTCCAGAAAAGTTTTTTCATTGAATATGCCGGAGCGTTCCGAACCGGCTCGCGACAGTGTAAGAAAGATATTTTTTCGTGAAAAAGTTCCGATATAAAAAGTAATATTCGGAGGCCTCGCTATCAAGAAGGATCAAATATGCCGGTGAACGTTTTTGACTGGTTTCTCGTACCCTACCTGTCGCAGGACCAAAAGGCCGGACTCGTCGCCTCCGGCGATCCCGTACGATACGGGACAATTTTCCTGTCATTGGAAAAAATAAATACTGATAATATCCCCGGCTCCATTGCCGAGTGCGGAGTCTACAAAGGAGTCCTGAGTAAATTCCTCCACAAGGTATTTCCCGAGCGACAACTTTTTCTTTTCGACACTTTCCGGGGATTCGACACTCGCGATCCCAGCGCAGCGTCAGATGACAGATTTAAAGATACGTCTGTTGAGAGCGTTTTGGATTACATTGGGGACACCACCAATATCGTGGTTCGAAAAGGCTATTTCCCTGAAACTGCAACCGGATTGGAAAACGAAAAATTTTCATTCGTGATGGTTGACTTCGACAAATATGAGCCGACCCTTGCTGCATTAGATTTCTTTTATCCGCGCACCCACAAAGGCGGGTTCATCTTTGTTCACGATTACAATAGTCCGGAATCGGATTGGGGATGTTCAAAAGCTCTCAATCTGTTCTTGTCGGATAAGCCCGAAAAGCCTGTATCGATCCCCGACTCCTGGGGAACCGCCCTCTTCAGAAAAATCTGACGCCAATCTTATCTCCTTTTGCTTAGGCAGACGGTAGTAACAGTATCCACAGTTTCAAAATTTCTCGGTACCACTTTGCATAAGTGGAATCTTCACCTGTCATGGGCTTGTTGAAAAGAGAAAGAGGACAACAACAATGACCACCATAACCGAAATTGCTCCGGATGTTTTTCGTGTCTCGACGTTTCTGTCCGACGGAAACATACAGATGAATCAATTTCTTGTCAGAGACGAAGAACCGCTTCTATGGCACACGGGACAAAAATATTTATTCGCGGAAGTGCGGGAAGGCATAAGCAAGCTGATCGACCCGACGAAGCTTCGTTGGATCGGGTTCAGCCATTTCGAGCCTGACGAATGCGGCTCGCTGAACAATTGGTTTGAAATCGCTCCTTCGTCCAATGCATTCTGCAGTCTTGTCGGCGCAAATGTGAACATGAGAGACTTTGCATCTCACCCTGTGCGCGGCATGACACACAACGAAGCGCTGCCAACGGGAAAATACAAATTCCGTTTTCAATCTACTCCGCACCTCCCTCATGGCTGGGATGCCGGACTGCTGTTTGAAGAAACAAACAGGACGTTGTTTTGTTCCGACCTGTTCCACCAGTTCGGAAATCCTGCTGCTCTAACCGGATCCGACATTGTAGGAGAGGCAAAGAAGCATCTCCTCAATATTGAATCGGGACCATTCGCGAATTATATCCCTTATACGGTAAATACCGAACGACAATTAAATTCTCTTGCCGATCTAGAACCGGCGACACTCGCCATCATGCATGGGTCAAGTTTTGCGGGGAATTGCGAAGAGAGTCTGCACCAGTATTCAATGACGATTAAGGAAATACTGGGAAGAAAATAATTTTTAGAATCCGGGGGCGCTCAAATAAAGAGGTTTTCGGTATGCTGAATGTATTGGATAAACTCCGCTAAAAGAAGTAACTTTCATCGGATCACGATGGAGTGCTGAAACAACTCGCCTTATAAATCGTTGTCTTTCATAAACACAAACCATGACAAAATGACCGACAAAAACAAACGGACCGATAGGGATCACGTTCTCAGGAAGACGATCGTAAGCGATTTCACGGAAGGCAACATACTTGAATCCTTGCGCCGCGATTTCAAAGAACTCTACAGTTTCTATATCGACGGCGAGACTCAGGAGAGGCTCAAATCCGAAACGCGGTTCAAACGGTTTGTCCATGCATCGTGGTACCTGTTAAAAAATCTGATCCTCAAACTCACTCCCGCGAGAAGATTCCTCCTTCTGTTAAGTATCGCCTTCTTTTTGTTCAATGACGCGAGTATTTCAGATAAAAATTTTCACATCTCTATTCACAATAATATCATCAGTTACTTTCTTCTCCTTTTGGTCTTGATGCTTGAATTGAAAGACAAGCTTCTTGCCCACGATGAACTACGAATCGGCCGGACCGTCCAGAAGGCGCTGCTTCCCGAGGAGAACCCTACTCTCTCAGGATGGTCGATCTGGCTTTTCACGAGACCTGCTAACGATGTCGGCGGTGATCTCGTGGATTACGTAAATCTTGACGGCAATCGTCTCGGACTTGCACTCGGCGACGTAGCAGGAAAAGGACTGGGTGCCGCTCTCCTTATGTCAAAGCTTCAATCGACGCTGCGCGCGATTGCGCCAGACTATGAATCTCTGTCCGAACTCGGAGAAAGAATAAATACAATATTCTGCCGCGACAGCCTGCCGAACAAGTTTGCAACGCTGGTTTACATCGAGCTCGCAGAAAATTCCGGTAGCGTGCGCCTGCTGAATGCCGGCCACTTGCCGCCGCTCGTGCTGCGCGGGAGCAACCTGGAAGAACTCTCTCGCGGTGCACCCGCTCTCGGATTGCTCAAGACCTCAAAATTCGAAGAGCAGAAAATCGAAATGAACCCGGGCGATTTGCTGGTTGCTTACTCGGACGGTGTCACGGAAGCCCGCAATGAGAGGGATGAGTTCTTCGGAGATCAGCGATTGAGATCGATAATCGGTAAGTCTGCCGGAATTTCCCCTGACAGAGTCGGCGAGAGAATCCTGGAAAACGTGGAACGCTTTGTTGGAGAGGCGCCGCGCAGTGACGATCTATCGATGGTGATAATAAAAAGGTGGAGCTGAAAACAAAAACTGAAATTGCCTCCTCTAGCCTTACGCGGTCCTTAAGCTAGATCATCCCTATCTCGTTTTGTTGGATCCATCCTTCTTTGCCGTCCTGCAGTCTTATTTTGACCCAGCTTTCAACTCGATCCAATTCTCTCACTTTCAATCCTTCATGGATCACGAATGCGTCATTGCTCGTGGAATCCGGCGCCAGCTTCACCACGGTGGTCGGTTCAAGCACGACGGCATTCTTAACCGTGAGCGCTCTGTTCGCCGAGACAATCCAGAGTGCCGCAGTAATTATCAGAAACAACGCCGATATCAAACCGGAATAGACGGAATATTTCTGGAGGTTCAAACCCCTCGCAAAAAAATACAGACCGATGGAAACCAGAAGAAGGAGGTAAAAAAGATAAACCGCAAAAGTCCAGCCTGATTCCGGGAACAAGGCAAGAATACTTTCCCACCATTGAAACAAAAAGAACTTCGGCAATGTGTCGATCTTATCCACCGTTTTAGTATTTGCAATTGCAAGATTATGCAGTACATCGTCATCGCCGGGTGAAATCTCCAGGGCTTTCTCGTAAAACAAAATCGCGTAGCCTATTTTTCCCTCACGGTAATAAGAGTTGCCGAGGTTGTAATATAACGAAGTACCGACATAGCCCATGTTGATGACATTCTGATATGCTTCGACCGCTTGTTCATATTGCTTGTTCTGGTAGAACTGATTTCCCTGCTTCATCAAATCGTCCGCCTCCGAGGCAAAAACGAAATCAGAAATCAGGAAAAGAAGAAATGCGGTCGCCGAAAGAAATTTTATTTTATCAAACATGTTTCCTCACGGACATAAATTTTTCTATCCCGATTATGACCCGGGTCAATTCATTGTACATGTCGTTCATCGCGGCTTTGCCATCGCCTCCGGGAGCGAACCTGGCGAACTCACATTTTTCTATGCAGTCTTTCAGATTGACAATTAGCTGGGCGTCGATGTTTCTTCTCTGAAGCTCGCCGACCGCCCTCTCCAGCGAGATTTCAGATTTGGGAATATGGAGCTTGTCTTCGAGATAGCCGAAAAGAGCTTGCGAGATCTCGGCGTAGAATCCGGCTTGATTGTTGGATTCCATCAATACACTCGCAGTCTTGAAACGCTTGCGCGCAATCTTCTCCGCGCGGCGATAACGAACAAGCTGGACATTTCCCGAAAGTCTATCTTGCTTCCTCTTCCAGGTTACCAGTCCGCCAAGTACAAAAAGAGGTACAACCGTGGCAGTCCAAAAGCCGAATCCGAATAATTGAATTTCGCTCGCCTTTCTCAAATCATCGTCGGAAGTTTTAATATATCTGATGTCCTGACCTAAAAGTTTTATTTCCTCCTTTGTATATCCGGCTATTTCTGTGCTATTCGTACCGGATCCTTCCTCTACATTGATCGAGTAAGCCGGAGTTGAAAGAGTGACATAAGATCTTTTTGCCGGACTGAAATAAGAAAACTGAATCGGGGAGATCTTCTTCAAACCGGCAACCCGCGGAACTATCAGGTATTCAAAACTTTTCGAGCCGGAGACCGTTCCCGTTCTGTCAATTTGCTCGGACGTTTTGGGCTCATATTTATCAAATCCTGGAGGCAGCTCGACTTCGGGCATGTTTAAGAGCTGAATGTTTCCCTGTCCGCTTAAATTGATTTTCAGAGTGAGCGGTTCGTTCGTTTTCACATCTGTCGGATTGATCTGAGAAGAAAGCGAATAGTCGCCAACCGCTCCGTTAAATGACCTGGGGATGTTCTCCGATGGGAGAGCGATCACGTGCAGCTTCACCGTGTTGGACCTCGCGGTGTAATTAACCGTCTGGACGCTATTGAAAAAGGGGTCATTGAAAAACTGGTCGAAGATGTCTCCGCCGCCTCTTTGTTTCGATTGAACCTGAACCGGGACATCCAAAACAAGCGGCGTGACAGAAAGTTCGCCGAGCTGATTTGGAAACAGGGCAACTTTCTTCAGGAGACCGACTCTATACTGTTTCCCGTCGTACATTTGCGTTGCGAACGAAATCGTGTTTGGTACATTTATCTCTTCGACCCAGAATCCTTCGTAAGAGGGAAGTTTCGACACCTGCAACTGCGAGGCGATGCTTAATCGCGTAAACAACTTATATGTCACCGTCACTTGCTCACCCATGTAGACCTTTTGTTTATCTACGGTAGCGAGAATGAAAAGGTTGTCTCCAATATCTCTTGTCGCATTGTTTCCCGTTGAGCTTGCAGACTGCTTGGCTTGTCCCCTTATGACGGTAACTTCAAGCAGCTGGGTAGTGAAGGTCTTTCCACCGTAGTTTATCTCAGCGGGTCCGATCGTGAATTTGCCCGTGTTTCTTGCCCGCAGGTAGTATGAATATGTTGCGGAAGCCGAGACGGCGCCGTTTATGATCGACATGCTCGTCGATTGGTTCGGGCCGGAGAGAACCATGAAGCCGTTGAAGTCCGGAGGGTTGAAACTCTTAATTCCATTTACGTCCTTCCCGGAAAACGTAAACGATACCTGGAACTGGTTGTCCACACCGACGGTCGAGTTGTCGACCGATGCGGTAAAGGTCTGAGCTGATACCACAGACGATACAAAAGACAACGCCGCTAATATTTTTACTATTGACTTCATAATGCGTCAGGAGCTCAGAAGCAGGAGGCGAGAAAGCAAAACCGCTCGCTTCCGGCGTCCTGTTTTTCATTCACCAGTCTTTGTCCGTCTTGACCGGCTGTCCTTTCATTTTCCTTAGCTGTTTCTGGAGATTTTTCTCGTCATTGTTTAATGCATTGAAAATCGACTCTGCCTGATCTTTCGAGATCTTTGGCGGTGGCTGCTGCGCCTGCTGATTTTGTTGTTGATTTTTCCTGTCGTTCTTGTTCTGTTGATCCTGATTGTTCTTGTTCTGTTCTTTGTTCTGATCGTTTTTATTCTGATCCTGGTTATTCTTGTTGTTTTTGTTCTGTTGGTTTTGATTTTTCAGTAAATCGAGTGCATAGGAAAGATTGTATTTAGTAGGTTCATCGTTCGGATTCAGCTTTAGTGATTCAATGTAGGCACCGACGCTCTCCTTGATCTTTTGATCTTTCAGGAGCGCATTGCCCATATTGTGGTAGACTCTTGCCTTTAAATCGTTCGTGCCCGCTTTTGACAGCGCAGCGCCGTATGATTTCATCGCCTCGTCGTATTTTCCTTCCTTGTAGTATGAATCACCGAGGTCGAAGTTCGCCTGAAAATTCTCCGGAGATTTTTCCAAACCCTTTTTAAACTCAACTTCGGAATCGATGTATTTGCCGCCATGATACAGATCGACTCCCTTGTTCACTGAAGACCGCGTGCTCTGGGCAAACAAGTCTCCGTAAATAAGCATGATTGCCAGAACCAGAAAATATTTCATCGATTCATTCACTTTTTCATTACTCCAGCCCCAGTTTCTTACTCAAGACACCAAAAATACGAGATTTTCTTTCCACCATGAAAAACTCCATCAGTAATAAAATAAGCGCCGGCGATAAAAAATAATAAAACCTGTCCTCGTAGTCAGTAATTTTTTTCTCTCCGAACTCCGTCTTTTTTATCTTCGACAAATTTTGATAGATGAGATCGAGCTCATCTCTGTCATTGGCGCCCCTCAAATATTGTCCGCCGGTGCCGTCGGCAATATCTTTCAATGCAGCCTCGTCCAACTTCGTCAGAACTATATTTCCATTGATGTCCGCCTTGAAACCGGTTTGCTGGCCTTGACCGTTGTAAACCGGAATCGGGACGCCGTTAGGAGATCCAAGTCCTATCGTATAAATAGTAATATTTTCTCTCTTTGCCTCGTCGATGGCATCCTGAAGATTCCCTTCATGATCTTCGCCGTCCGTAAAGATGACAGCAACTCTTTCGGTTTTAGACGAATGGTCAAACGATTTAGTTGCCAAATTTATTGCGGCAGCGATTGCCGTTCCCTGATCGGGCACCGTGTTGACGTCGGCAGCGGAAAGAAACAAATTTGCCGCGGAATAGTCGGAGGTCAGCGGAAACTGAATGAACGGCTCCCCCGCAAAAACGATCAGACCGATCCTGTCACCTTCAAGCTTTTGTATGAGATTCGAAATCTCCAGCTTCGCTTTTTCCAATCTGCTCGGCTTGATGTCCTGCGCCTGCATGCTCAGCGAAACGTCGAGGAGAATATAAATGTCGATACCGGTCTCTTTAACATTTTCGATCTTGGTTCCGACTTGCGGGTCGGCAGCAGCGAGGATCAAGAACGCAATTGCGAGAATGATCAAGCCGAACCGGGTGATTTCTTTGACTTTGCTGAAGACCGGAAGAAGGATCGGCTGCAGTTTTTTGTCCGCGAATTTGTCCAGCAGCCTGTATTTGTTCCGCGTCAAGTACCAAAAGGCAAAAATAATAAGCGGCAGCGAGTATAGTCCGTATAAATATTCTGGGTTTGCGAATCGAAACATAGACTCAAGTCAAAAATAAAAAGCCAAACGTCGAAATGAAAAGGGCCCGCAAATGGTGTCGCTTTAGATTTTGAGTTTGACGTATCATGGAATTGTTTTCAGAACCGTATTCGACAGACCGAGTTCAAGCAAAAGTAAAATCAGTCCGGCATTCAGCCAGCCCGAAAAAAGTTCGGCGGCATTTCGGTAAGACGTGACTTCTATTCTCGACTTTTCAAGCTGGTCGATCTTTTCATAAATTTCCTCCAGTGCTCTGTTGTTCGATGCGACGAAAGCCTGCCCGCCGGTAATGTCCGCAATATTTTTCAAAAGATTCTCGTCAATCGGGAACGCGATCATTTGGTAGCGAACTCCATAGGGGGTCTGGATCGGATAGGGAGCCTCGGCACCGGTCCCGATGCAGACGGTGTAAACACGAATTCCATAAGTCTTCGCAATTTCGGCCGCGGTCAGCGGGTCTATTTCACCCGCATTGTTTGCGCCGTCCGTCAAGAGTATGATCACTTTGCTTTTTGCTTTACCGTCTTTCAACCTCCCCACAGCATCGGCCAATCCATTCCCGATTGCCGTGCCGTCCTGGATCATTCCCGGTTCAATTTTCTGAAGGAGATTTTCGAGTACCCGATGGTCGATCGTTATAGGACACTGGGTAAACGCGTCGCGAGAAAAGACGACCAAGCCGATCCTGTCGTTAGGCCGACCGTCGATAAATTTTTCAGCAACGGCTTTAGCGGCTTCGACACGGTTGGGTTTGAAATCCTCCGAGATCATGCTTCCCGAGATGTCAAGCGCAATGACGATATCGATTCCCTCGGTCATTACGTTCCGGCCTGATGAAAAACTTTGCGGCCTTGCAAGCGCAATAATCAAGAGCGCTACCGCCACCGACCTCAGGACTATCGGTGCGTGACGAAATTTTTCCTTCCACGAAGACGGAACTCGATTAAACACCCTCAATGAGGAATAAGTCACCGAGGGCTGTTTCGCGCTGCCGACTTTCCAATACCAAAGTATCATCGCGGGAATGATGGCGAGGAGAAGAAGAAGCCACGGATACGCAAACGTCACATCACCCAGCATCGGTCAAACGGATCCCTTCGGTTTCTTGCTTTGGGTCGACCGGACTATCTTGTCCGGCCTGCGCCACCGGAATGGTCTTGTTCACAATTTCATTTGCCTGCTTCATCATTTCTTCGTTTATAGAATTGAGCGGGGTGAACTTCGCAAATTTTACCAGATCCGCGTTGGAAAGGAAATCATAGGTCGTACTGAGTATGGGTCCCGTCTCCCGATTCCGGCCAAGTACTTCAATTGTCTCGGAAGTCGGAAGCTCCATCGCAGGCATGTTGAATCTCTCCTCAAAATATCTCCTTATGATCTCCGTGATTTCGGAATGATATTCCATGATCTTGCCCTTCTGCCAGAGCTGCCGTTTTTCTAACTCACGCAATGCATTCAGAGCAACGACATGGGACGGAAGCCTTTCGATTTCCTTCTCAAGCGGTGATTTCGTCTTCCGCATTCGATGCACGAGATATGAATACAGAAAGATTCCGACAAAGAACAGGGCAGCGAGAACCCAGAACAAGACCAGTTTCCAATTGAGGAGAATTTTTATCGGGGGGTTAACATCCTTTATCTCACCCTGAGGATTGACTTTCAGAGTCTGAATCGTGAAGCTGACGGGATTTGTGTAGGCAAAATGTGTCGTTGAATCACTGGAGGTTTGATACGGCACAGCAATCGATGGAATGAGCACTCCGGTTGAATCGTACCCGGAGAGAACGTATTTGAAAGCCACGTTTACTATTCCATTTTCTTCCTCTTCGTCCGGTTTTTCTTTTTCTATCAGCGTGACACTTTTCAAACTGTCGGGGACAAATGACGGCGGATAGATTTTGAAATCTTTGCCGCAACTAACGACAATCGTGTAATTGATGTAATCGCCGACAAGGTATTGTGTCTTGTCGGTCGAAGCTTTCGCAGTTATCTCCTGAGAAAGGGACGTACTTGCGCCGAATAGCGGCATGAAACAAGAAGCAAGAAGCAAGCGGAAAAGAACTTCCGATTTAACCTGGACCCGGGTGCCGTACATTTCGTTTCTGAATTTTGACCTCCGGCCTCTGCTTCCTACCATCTTCTCTCTCTCATTTTAAAAAATTGGACGAGAGGCTTTATGTAATTTTGTCCCGTTTCGATTTCGATGCTGTCGAGACGGCTCGATAGAAATAATGATTGCAGATTTTCTCTGTCCCTTTCTCTCATTTTCCTGAATAAAAATCTGGTTCGCCTGTCTCCGGTATCGACCCATCTTTCATTACCGGTCTCCGCGTCGGTGAATTTCACCAGTCCCATATCCGGAATCTCGTCTTCTCTCCTGTCGATCAAGACCATTCCGATGAGGTCGTGCTTCTTTCCTACGATCCTCAAAATCTTTTCGTAATCGGAATCCATGAAATCCGAAAGGAGAAACACGATACTTCGTCTCTTTATCGCGTTGTTCATGTACTCCAACGCAGCTTTGAGATTCGTCGATTTTCCTTCCGGTTCGAATGACAAGACTTCCCGGATAATCCTGAGGACGTGCTTATCGCCCTTCCTCGGAGGAACGAACTTTTCGATCTTGTCGGTGAATAAAATCAGTCCAACCTTGTCGTTATTCTTCAGTGCGGAGAATGCCAGGATCGCGCTGATCTCTGCCGCTATTTGCTGTTTCGTTTTGTCCACCGAGCCGAAGATCAGCGACCCGCTCAAGTCCACCATAAGAATAACAGTGAGCTCGCGCTCCTCTTCGAATATTTTTACAAATGGGCGGCCAAATCTTGCAGTGACATTCCAGTCAATGTTCCTGATATCGTCGCCGAACTGGTATTCCCTTACCTCCGAAAATTCCATTCCTCTCCCCTTGAAAACCGAATGGTATTCACCGGAGAAAACTTGATTGACCAGGCCCTTGGTTCGGATTTCTATTTGCCTGACTTGCTTTAAAAGCTCTTTGGTAAGCACTGAAGTTAATTCCAAATTCTAAATTTTGAATTCTCAAATTCAAAATTTAGAATCATCTTTACGGAACTTCCACTTTGTTCAAAATTTCTCTGATTACATCTTCAGCGGTCAACTCTTCCGCTTCGGCTTCGTAACTCACGGCGATGCGGTGGCGAAGAACATCGAAGCAAATCGCGCGCACGTCTTCAGGGATAACGTACCCTCTTCTTCTTATGAATGCCATCGCTTTCGCACCCAATGCCAAATTGATCGACGCTCTCGGCGATGCGCCGTAACTGACGAGGTCGGCCAGCTTGTCCAGGTGAAAATCTTTGGGGAAGCGCGTTGCCTGGACTATATCAAGAATGTACTTTTCCACCTTTTCGTCGATATAGACTTCGCGGACAAGTTCTCTCGCCTTGAGAATATCCTTCGGTGTGACAACCTGCTGCACCGCGCCGTTGACCATATTGACATTCTGCCGCATGATCTTCAGTTCTTCGTCTCGGGTGGGATAAGTTATTTTTACTTTCAACATGAATCTATCGACCTGAGCCTCCGGCAGCGGATATGTTCCTTCCTGCTCGATAGGATTCTGGGTCGCCAACACGAGAAAGGGTTCATCGAGCTTAAACGTTTGCTCCCCGATGGTAACCTGCCTCTCCTGCATCGCCTCCAGAAGTGCGCTTTGCACTTTTGCGGGGGCCCGATTTATTTCATCAGCGAGAATGAAGTTGGAGAAAATCGGTCCCTTGCGAATCAGAAAATTCCCGTCCTTCTGATTATAAATCTGAGTGCCGATGAGATCTGCGGGGAGTAAATCCGGTGTGAATTGTATTCGCTGAAACTTCGCCTTCGTCGCCGCTGAAAGAGTCTTTATCGCCAGGGTCTTAGCCAGCCCGGGAACGCCTTCCAACAAAACGTGACCGTTGCTCAAAAGGCCGATGACCAATCTTTCCGCCATCGCTTTTTGTCCGACTATGATTTTGCCGATTTCGTTCATCAACAAATCTACGAAAGCGCTTTCTAGTTTGATTTTCTCGTTAAGAGCAGTAATGTCCAATTTAAAGCCTCATTAGTGGTTATTGATTCAGATTCAAAAGCGGGGTCGAAAGTTTAATTCAATGTATTGCTCGGTCAATCGAAAACGTTCGAATCTACTCTCTTTGTGTCATCTCATACTACCAACAAGATATAAAACCTGAATGAATTTGTCATGGACAATTTCCATCCCGTGATCCTGCTGTGATTTTACTAACGTTGTCCAGTCCACGTTTATGGAACAAATATGATTTTCCCCCGGTGAAACCGCAATTAAATAAAAATGAAAAAAAATTCATTAGACCCGTGTGCAATTCCCACGGAGCGGTTAATGGATTCAATGAGACGAGGCGGGAACTTGACTCTTGGCCGCTGATGTTATATCTTTCGACTAGATTACTTAAACAGTCGAACAGTTTTAAGGACGAATAAAAATGCCAGAACAGCTATCGAGCGAAAAACAAGCGGTTATACTCGACGCAGCCAGAAAAAGGTTCGCATATTACGGATTTTCAAAGGTTACGATGGATGAGATCGCCGCCGATGTCGGCATGGGAAAAGCATCGCTTTACTACTACTTCCCCACAAAAGAGAAACTTTTCGAAGAAGTTGTCAAACAGGAGAAGAACCAGTTTTTCAACGACATCAATCTGATGATCGAGAAGAAAGTCTCCTCGAGCGATATGCTTCGCCGCTATGCCGCAAGGCGAATTGAGCATTTCCGGAACCTGGCTAACCTGCGCGCCCTGATCACGCAGCAGAATGGAGAAATGAGGGCGTGCTCGATTGAACTCTTCAAGGAGTTTCAAATGCAGGAGGTCAAGGTTCTACAGGAAATTCTCCAGCTCGGAAAGAAGAACGGTGAATTGGGAACCCCGAACCCTCAGCAATCTGCCGAAGCGATCATGCAAATGCTCTACGGGCCGCGAAGCTGGTACCTTCATAAGCTTCAACGCGACCCAGACGACGAGACTTATCGTCTCATCGAGCAGGCGACGAAAGAAATAGTCGAAATCATTCTTAACGGAATCAGAAAAAGAAAATAAAAGGTCTACATATATGGAAGCAGAAGAAAAAAATTACAAAGGCGTCAACCAACCTCGCCAAGGGGGAATCCCCTCGGGACAACCTCCTCAAAATTACAGAGCACCGGAGAATGGCGGAGACGAAGACATCGAGGATGTTCCTCTGTTCAAAAGAAAGAAAGTCATAATTCCGATCCTCGTGGTCCTGACGATAGTTGCTGTCGCCGGGTTGTATTTGTACATGAATATGCAGGACTATGTTTCTACCGACGATGCATATGTCGATGCAAACAATGTCGCGATCAGCTCGAAGATGCTCGGCAGGATTACATATCTTGGAACGGACGAGGGAGATACAGTACAAGCAGGCCAGGTTCTCGTGAGGCTTGACGAGAGCGATCTGCGCGCCCAGGAGGTATCCGCGAAAGCCGGACTTGAGCTTGCTCAACAGAGCCTGCCGCTTGATCAAGTCAGCATCAATCGTGCGCAGGACGATTTCGATCGCGCCGAAGTTCAATATAAGAGCGGGATCGTGACGAAGGAGCAATACGATCACGCGCAGAAAGCCCTGGAAGCGACCCGTGCCCAGTACAACATAGATCTCACTAAGATCACGACGGCAAAAGCACAGATTGGAGTTATACAATCGCAGCTCGCAAATACCGTGATAGCCGCTCCTATGGATGGCGTGGTCGCAAAGAGATGGGTTCTCAGCGGAGACGTCATCCAGCCGGGCCAACCGATATTTACGATGTATGATCTGAAAAACATTTGGGTGACGGCAAATCTTGAGGAAACAAAACTGGGTCACATCCATTTGAATGATCCCGTTGAAATCGATGTCGATACTTATCCCGGCGTCAAATTTTATGGCAAAGTTTTCGAAATTGGGACTTATACGGCATCTGAGTTTTCTCTTATTCCACCGAACAACGCATCCGGAAATTTCACGAAAGTCACCCAGCGCGTCCCAATAAAAATTTCAATTGAAGATGCTCCGGCGCAAGACGGCTCCAAACCGATATTAAGACCTGGAATGTCGGTAGAGGTTTCGGTGAAAATAAAATAGTTACACTTTCCGCCTCGTGTTCCTCGGGTTGGTGTAAACTCATAAAAGCGAAGAAATACAATGACACTCGCACTCAGCGATTCATCGCAGATCGGTCAGACGTCAGTGCTCCATCATACCCACAGCTTTTACAAGTGGCTGGTGTTGTCAAACGTAATGATCGGGACTTTCATGGCTGTCCTCGACGCGTCCATAGTAAACGTCGGCCTTCCAACGCTCATGGCTGCATTCGGAGTGACAGTCGACAAGATCGAATGGGTCGCGACCGCATACCTGCTCGTTCTGGCGGTCATGCTCCCGACGTCCGGATGGGTGGCTGACCATTTCGGATATAAGCGGACATATCTTCTCGCGTTAACCCTTTTTACGACGGGCTCATTATTATGCGGAATAGCGTGGAATGAGAACGCCCTCATAATGTTCCGCATTATTCAGGGTGCAGGGGCGGGCTTTTTGATGCCGGTGGGCATGGCAATCGTGACCCGCGAGTTTCCACCGGAAAGACGCGGAATAGCTCTCGGATTCTGGGGAATTGCCGCCGCGGCCTCGGTCTCATTCGGTCCTCTCATCGGCGGGTACCTGATCGACAATTTTTCATGGCACGAGATTTTTTACGTGAATGTTCCCGTCGGGATGGTTGGAGTTTTTGCGACCATGGTCATCCAGCGGGAATATAAAACCGAACACACCCGGAGCTTTGATTTCCTGGGATTCGTATCCATGGCGGTTTTCCTGACCTTTCTTTTACTCGCATTGGCAGACGGAAATGCATCATGGAACACCGGAGGATGGACATCGACCTTCATCCTGACATGTTTCGTTTTATCGGGAATCGGCCTCTTGGTTTTTTTGCTCGTTGAATTCACCATAAAGCATCCGCTTATAGAATTGAGGCTTCTAAAAGACTTTAATTTTGGGATTACAAACATAATTCTGTTTATTTTCGGACTTGGAATGTTCGGAAGCACGTTCCTCATGCCGCTTTATCTCCAGAATTCCTTGAACTACACTCCATTTCAAGCGGGTCTCGTGTTTCTACCAGTCGGGATACTTCAGGGAATGATGGCTCCGGTGGCGGGCTTTCTCTCCGATAGGGTCGACGCAAGAATCCCTGCAACAATCGGGATCATTCTTCTCGGCATAAGTCTGTATCTGAATTATTTCCTCTCTCTCTTTTCAATGCATGCGCAAATTATGCTCCCTCTGTACTTGAGAGGATTTGCGATGGGAATGATGTTCACTCCGCTCAGCACGTTGGCGCTCACAAACGTTCCGAAACATAAAATGGCACAGGCATCCGGCCTGTTTAATGTCATTCGTCAGGTTGGTGGAAGCTTCGGAGTGGCAATTTTCGGGGCTTTGCTCACCCGCAGGGTTATTTTTCACAGCGCGTCGTACGCCAATTCTGTATGCGAATATTCTCCGGCTTTCAAGAATACCATGTACAATCTTGAACATTTCTCGCAGCACGTCGTTGGGGGTTCAATGTATCAATGTGACGTTCGCGGCAAGGCTTTAATTGTCAACCACATAATGCAGCAGGCTTTTGTATCGGCAGTTAATGACGATTTTCTCGTTGCTGGCGGTATCACGATAGCCTGTCTCGTGCCGATATTTTTTCTCCGCCGAAAGAGACACTCAAATCGAGGCGGAGAGAAGATTGTGCCGGCCGATTAAACATTGATGAACCTGAAGAACCAACATGAGATGCTAGTATGAACAAGAATAAGAAAATTGCAAATAGAAATGTCTCGTCCCTTTCCGCAGGACTTGGTATTCCTCATCACGAACATCCATCATATAAGTGGTGGGTCCTCTTCAACGTGATGATGGGAACCTTCATGGTCGTTCTCGATTCCACGATCGTCGACGTATCGCTCGCCAAAATAATGGCGACGTTCGGTGTCGGGATCGACACGGTGAAATGGGTTGCCACGGCGTACCTCCTCGTGTTTGCCGTTGTCCTTCCGACCTCGGGATGGATCGCAGACCATTTCGGATACAAGCGGACCTATACCCTAGGACTTGCCCTGTTTACTTTAGGCTCACTTCTATGCTCCATATCATGGAACGAGATGGCACTCATCCTCTTCCGGGTGGTTCAAGGCGCGGGAGGAGGATTTCTCATGCCTGTAGGAATGGCGATTGTTACAAGAGAATTTCCGCCTGAAAAACGCGGACTCGCTTTGGGATTTTGGGGGATTGCGGCCGCGGCTTCCGTTTCGCTCGGTCCGACTCTCGGCGGTTACTTGATAGATAATTTCGCATGGCATTCGATTTTTGATATCAATGTACCGGTCGGCATCGTTGGAATTTTCGCGACCATGGTTATACAACGCGAATACAAAACGGAGACGACTCGCTCGTTCGACTTTGTTGGATTTCTTTCGGTTACGGCCTTTCTCACGGCGCTTCTGATAGCTTTGTCCGACGGCAATGCAGATTGGAACACGGGCGGCTGGACTTCGCCGTTTATTCTTTCATGCTTTGCAATCTCTCTTATAGGGCTCGTTGTCTTCTTAGCGGTCGAAACTAACATTCGTCATCCGCTTATCGACCTTTCACTATTGAAGAACTTTAATTTCGGAATGGCAAATCTTGTTCTATTTATTTTTGGAATGGGAATGTTCGGCAGCACATTTCTGCTTCCGCTCTATTTGCAGAACGGGCTCGGTTACACGGCTTTTCAGGCAGGCTCGCTGTTTCTGCCGATAGGATTGATAATGGCGGTCTGTGGACCCGTTGCCGGAAGACTTTCTGACAAGATGAATCCGAAGATCCTTTCTTTATTCGGCATCATTATGCTGGCGCTCAGTCTCTTTGTCAATCAGTACCTCTCACTTTTTTCCGAAAGATCGTCCATCATGGTGTCACTTTATCTGCGGGGAATCGGACTGGGATTTATCTTCTCTCCGATGAGCACACTGGCGCTTTCAGAAATTTCCCGCGAGAGGATGGCGCAGGCTTCCGGGCTCTTCAACGTGCTGCGGCAGATCGGCGGCAGCTTTGGTGTCGCAATAATGGGAACACTCCTGACGATGCGAACGGATTTTCACATGACCATCTACGGAGAATCGGTCGCTAAATCTTCCCCGATGACGCAAAATATTTTATTGGGCCTAAGGCAATTCGCTCAGCAGTCTGTCGGTGGGACATCATCACTCGACGCGATGAGGGCGCAGGCGCTCGTCGGCTCCAATCTGTCCCTGCAGGCTTTCATCTCGGCGGTAGATGACGATTTCCTTATCGCCGCAATGATCACGATTCTCTGCGTAATACCTATTTTATTTCTGCGAAATAGAAAAAAAGGCGCCATGGAACATGGGGTGCCTGCTGCGAAAGTTGTGGCGATGGATTAAGTGAGCAATAAGTTGACAGACATGAGTTATGAACCAGGAAATTATTTACTAATGGTGAGAACATAATGAAATCTCTTTTTATAATAACTTTATCAATCGTTTCGTTTACAATCCCGGTATCGGGATTCTCTCAGACTACACCCACTGACTCGCTGACACTCAACGAGTCGATCCAAAAGGCAATTCAGACGAATCCTGACATCTTGCAGGCGGCGCATTCGATTGATGTCTTCCAGTCTGGAGTGGAAGTTAACAAAAGCAGCTACTATCCAAACGCAAATGCGGACTTGACCTATGCACGCCTGGGTCCCGCATCGTCGGTCGTATTTCCGATCCCGGGAATTCCCCCTCAGAATTTTCAGCTTTACCCGTTAAACGCGTGGGACGAACATCTCGTTGCCGAGGGGATAATCTATGATTTTAATAAGCGAAGCAGATCGGTTGACCTCGCGGCAAGCCAGGTAAACACGGCGCAAGACCGCCTCGAACTTGCAAAGAGCGGACTTTCGTATCGTACCATCCAAACTTTTTATGCAATACTCTTCCTTGAGAAAAGCATTCGAGTCCAGGATGAAGAAATAAAAAATCTAAATGACCATCTCCTCATGACCCAAAAAAAGGTTCAAGCCGGAACGGCAACTGACTTCGACGCTCTGACGACCCAGGTTCGTGTTGCCGCTGCACAAAATGAGAAGATCAATCTTCAAAATAATCTGGAGAATACTAAGGTTGTGTTCCGACGCCTTCTCGGACTCGCCCCCGATTCACCGGTCAATCTCTCGGGTGAGTTTGCAGAAGAACCTGTGCCGCTCAATACAGATTCACTCGTTTCGCAAGCTCTGAGCGGCCGGATCGAGATGAAAGTCGCGGACGATCAACTGAACAGTGCGCAAATGCAATACAAGGTCGCCTCCGCAACGAATAATCCGACGCTGGGTGCCTCGTTGATGTGGGGACTGAAGAATGGTCTATTTCCCGACCAGACGGCTCTGCGCGGTAATTTCGTCGCGGGCATCCAATTGGCGGTCCCATTGTTCGACGGATTTCGCGAGAGAAATTTGGAAGAAGAAGCAAATGCCAGTATTCGTGTCTACGAAGACAACAGGAGCGGCGTCGCAGAGCAAGTGAAGTCGGACGTACAAAAAGGAATATCAGATGTACAGTCGAGTTTAGATAGACTTAGAATGACTGATATAACGGTCGAACAGGCAAAAAGCGCAGTCGAGCAGGCGCGAATACGCTACGACGCCGGCACAATTACAAACCTGGATTTACTTGACGCGGAAACTTCCCTTTCACAGGCAGAGCTTATGCAGATCCAGGCGCTGTATCGGTTTGTCGTGAGCAGGTATGAACTCGACCAGGCAATCGGGCAGAAGGTATGGTAACCCTGCCCGAAAACTCTGCGAAGTTCTTGAACCTTCGTGAGGTTAATGGAGATATAAGTTGAAAATCCTCCAATCGTGCGGCTCCCGATCGTGGGGAGGACTTGAAATGCAGGCACTCCTCATCACACGCGAATTACAGAAACGCGGACACGAGGTCAGCCTTCTCTGCGTTCCGAGAACGACACTCTTGAAGGAAGCATACGCCGCCGGCGTCCCGTCGGTCGGTCTTCTCGGAAAAGACAACCAGGCCGTCAGCACAATCAAGGACCTGAGCCGGCTTCTCAAAGGTTACAGCTACGACATCGTACATACGCACCTCTCGCACGACTTATGGTGGCTCGTTCCGGCAATGAAACTCTCCTCTTCGCACGCAAAACTTTTTCTGACGAAGCACGTCGCCAGTGGCGTGAAGAAAACCGATCCGTTGCATCGATTCCTCTACGGAAGACTACAGGGAACATTTGCAATCTCAAACTACATAAAAGGAAGCGTCGTGAACACGTGTCCGGTTCCTGAGAACAAAGTTCACATTGTTCCGCCGGGAATTTCACTCGACGAATTCAATCCGAGCCTGTACAACAAGAATGCTGTGCGGGAGGATCTTGGAATTCCGGACAATGCAATTCTGGTAGGGATGACGGGGCGAATGTCACCCGGGAAAGGCCAAGAGGAGTTTCTAAGAGCTGCAAAGAAAATTGTGACTGAATCGGAATTGAATTTCCGTTTCCTCGTCGTCGGTGGAGCAAGTTACGGGGAAGGAGATTACGAACTGCATGTAAGAACCCTCGTGAACGAGCTTGCTCTCGATTCGTTTGTGCAGCTGCCGGGATTTCGAAAAGACATTCCGCGCATTATGTCGGCGCTGGATATTTTTGCGTTTCCTTCGCACGAGGAGTCATTCGGCCTGACTCTAACGGAAGCGATGGCGATGAAACTGCCTATCGTGGCAAGCGGAAATGCAGGAGTGCTGGACATCGTGGTCGATAATGAAACAGGCATTCTCGTTCCGCCAAAAGATCATCAGGCCCTTGCCGCCGGCATCTTGAAACTAGCACGTGACTCATCGATGAGGAAAGAATTTGGAGAAGCCGGAAGAAAACGAGTCGAAAGGGCCTTCAGCATTCAAGCTGTCGTCGAAAGGCTCGAAGAATTTTACTTTACTGAACATTTTAAAGATTAGGAATCATTGCGAGTCCAAATATCATGGCAGAATCTAAATTGGAAAACTCAACTGTAGCACAGAATAGAAAAGACGGAAAGAACAGCATCATACTTGAAGCAAGAAATCTCACTCGGCGATTTGGTGATTTTGTCGCTGTTAACTCCATATCCTTTTCAGTCGGGTCCGGTGAAGTATTCGGAATTGTCGGGCCGAACGGCGCCGGAAAGACGACGACGATCAAAATGTTGACTACGCTTTTGCCCCCTACATCCGGCAACGCGACAGTCGGCGGTTTCGATATTGTCCATCACGCGTCAAGCGTCAGACGTATCATCGGTTATGTTCCGCAGCTTCTGTCTGCGGATGGAACTCTAACCGGTTATGAAAATCTTCTCGTTTTCGCAAAGCTGTACGATCTTCCGTCAAAGGAAAGAGAGAAGCGAATAAGTGACTCTCTCCATTTCATGGGCCTTGCAGATTCGGCGGATAAGCTTGTAAGAAGTTACTCCGGCGGAATGATAAGAAGGCTTGAGATTGCGCAGGCAGTTCTCCACCGGCCGCATGTTCTTTACCTCGACGAGCCGACTGTCGGTCTTGACCCGGTCGCACGGGACAACGTCTGGAAATATGTCGGCGCGCTCGCCAAAGCCGGGACAACCATAATCATGACGACACACTATATGGAGGAGGCGGACGCGATGTGTGATGAAGTTGCCGTCATGAATCACGGAATAATTGCGGCGGTCGGGTCGCCAAGCGAATTGAAAGCTTCGGTTGGGAGCAATGGCACCACACTTGATGAAGTATTTGAGTTTTATGTTGGAAGCACACTTGAAAACAGTGAAACGGGAGAAAATCTAAAAGATGTTAGAAGGACAAGACGTACTGCGCGTAGACTTGGGTAACGAGATCATCGTTCCAAGGATCGGCGCGATAAGTTGGATCAAAAACTTCATAAATAAAACCCTGGTGATCACTGAGCTTGAGGTGAGAAAGCTGCGTCACGATCCGACGGAGCTTCTTACGCGTGCAGCTCAACCGGCTTTGTGGATGCTTGTGTTCGGCGAAGTTTTCAGCCGTGTAAAAGCAATACCGACCGGAAACTTGAGCTACTTAGACTTCATGGCTCCAGGCATACTGGCACAGAGCGTTCTGTTTGTCGCCATCTTCTACGGCATTGCAATAATCTGGGAACGCGACCTCGGAATCATTCATAAATTCCTCGCAAGTCCGACTCCGCGGTCTGCGCTCGTTCTCGGGAAAGCTCTTTCAGCCGGGGTACGTGCGCTTTCGCAGGCAATAATCATTTATCTACTTGCCATGCTGCTGCGGGTGAAACTATCGTGGGAACCTCTCTCGCTTCTCGGGATAGGTCTTGCAGTAATTTTAGGGGCGGCACTTTTTTCGACTTTTTCGTTGATAGTCGCGTGCATCGTTAAGACGCGCGAGCGCTTCATGGGAATCGGGCAGATACTAACAATGCCATTGTTCTTCGCAAGCAACGCTATATATCCGATCTCAATCATGCCCGATTGGCTCAAGGTTGTGGCACAGATCAATCCGCTTACTTACGAGGTGGACGCACTGCGCGGTATGATGCTCGTCGGTGGAACAAGCGTGCACGGAATATTCATCGACTTTGTTGCATTGATCGTATCGACAATTATACTCGTCATAATCGGAGCAAAACTTTATCCGACAGTGGCGAGGTAAAAACGATGGATGCCAGGACTCGGAAACGGGTAATCCGGCATCTTGGATCTTATTTCTGATTTTTATTTTTAGAGGAGGAGGAAATGTCGGATAGAAGAAATTTCATCGAGCTAAAAGTACATGACGGTACTACCATGGCCGCTTACGTAGCGAACCCCAAAGGGACAGCCAAGCACCCGGGCATTATGGTCTTTCAAGAAGCATTTGGAGTGAACCCGTATATCCGCGATGTCGCGGACAGATTTGCGAAACAGGGATTTACGGCAATTGCGCCTGAACTTTTCCATCGCACTGGTCCCGGCTTCGAGGGAAGTTACACGGATTTTTCCGGGACACAGCCGCATGTCTCGAAGCTGACAAACGTAAATCTGGAGGCAGACATCAAAGCTGCGTATGACTGGCTGACGAACGACTCGAAAACGCAATCTGAAAATATATGTTCGGTCGGTTTTTGCATGGGTGGAAGAGTTTCGTTTCTCGCAGATTCGCTGGTGCCGCTAAAAGCCGCCGTATCATTTTACGGCGGCGGGATCGCGCAGGGCTTACTCGATCGAGCGAAAAATCTTCATGGGCCGATTCTCATGTTCTGGGGCGGACTTGACAAGCATATTCTTCCCGAGCATACTCGCGCCATTGAAGATGCTCTTCGCGCCGCCGGAAAAGAATTCGCCAATGTCACTTTCTCTTACGCAGACCATGGATTTTTTTGCGACCAGCGCGCTGCATACAGTGAGAAAGCCGCAATGCAAGCTTGGCCGATGACGCTGGAATTCTTGAAGTATCATATCAAGTGAGAAAATGAAATCCAAGAACGAGAGGAGCTAAAAGAAATGCAAGAGACAGCACAGGAATATCGGCAACGACTTTTCAGTTACACAGAAGAAAAGGACCCGATTCAACTCCAAGCGGGCGCCGCAAAAAAGATTGAACACCTTCTGAAAGGTGTGCCGGCAACAAAACTTCGGAAGCGACCAGCACCCGGTAAGTGGTCGGTCGCTGAGATTGTAGCGCACCTGGCCGATACCGAAATAGTCGCAGGTTACCGCATTCGCATGATCCTTGGTGCGCCGGGCGGACCTATCCCAGCATTTAATCAGGACGACTGGGCCGCCGCGCTGCACTACGAAAAACGTGATGTACGAAAGTCACTCGATCAGTTTAGATCCGTTCGTGAGGCGAACCTTGCTCAATTGAAATTGCTTTCGCCGGAACAACGGAAACTCTCCGGCATACATTCCGAGCGCGGGGAAGAGTCTGTCGAGACCATCGTCAGAATGTCTGCGGGACACGACATCAACCATATCCGGCAAATTGAACGAATTTTGAAACCTAAGAACCTCTGACGGTTTGGCGTTTATGGCAAACCACAAACTTCTTACATCTATTTCTTGCGAGCAGGACAAACAATGAGCAAACTATTATCACCGATCAAGATTAGAAATTTGGAATTAAGAAACACAATTGTGGTTTCACCGATGTGCCAGTACTCCGCAAGAAATGGAATCCCGAACGATTGGCACCTAGTTCATCTTGGCGGCAGGGCCGTCGGTGGAAGCGGGCTCGTCATCACGGAAGCGACCGCAGTTTCACCCGAAGGACGAATCTCTCCGGCAGATACCGGCATCTGGTCAGATGAGCATGTCAAAGCGTTCAGGAGGATCACCGATTTCATAAGATCATATGGGGCAGCGGTCGGAATTCAGCTCGCTCATGCCGGCAGGAAAGCCTCAACGAAGATTCCGTGGGAAGGCGAAGGAGAAGTTTCATTGAGCAGCGGGGGCTGGCAGACGATTGCTCCGAGCGCGGCAAAATTCTCGGATAACTACCCGATGCCAAAAGAGATGTCGCATGCCGATATCAAGATGGTCGTGGATCAGTTTGCAGACGCCGCAAAAAGAAGTCTTGCTGCCGGTTTCCAGGTCGCGGAGATTCATTCAGCGCACGGTTATTTACTGCACCAATTTCTTTCGCCGTTATCAAACCATCGAAAGGACGAATATGGCGGAAGTCTGAAAGATCGGATGAGATTTCCGCTTGAGGTGGCAGAGGCAGTCAGAGAAACGTGGCCGCCGGAATTGCCGGTGTTTGTGCGAATATCGGCCACCGATTGGATCGAGGGCGGATGGGATCTAGAGCAGTCAATTGAACTGGCAAAGGAATTTAAAAAAATCGGAATCGATCTTGTCGATTGCTCAAGCGGCGGAATCGCTCCCGGAGCAAAGATTCCAATCTCGCCGGGTTATCAGGTTGAATTTGCAGAAGAGATAAAAAAACAGGCAGGAATGATGACCGGGGCAATCGGATTGATCACGGATGCATGCCAGGCTGAAAATATTCTTGTCTCCGGAAAAGCGGATGTCATCATTATGGCACGCGAATTCTTACGCGATCCATATTTTCCGCTCCACGCTGCAAAAATTTTGGGCGACGACCCGCAATACCCGGCACAATACTTAAGAGCAAAACCGAAATAGGAACCGGATGCAAGAGGTCAGAAGTCAGAGAATCTTGATTCTCGCCTCCGAATTCCAGTTTCTAATCAAGATTCAAGAAGTAAAACCTTGGTAAGCTTTCCACGAATTCAGTAGACCAATGAATTTCTAAAAATATTCGGATAATATTTAAATAGAGGAGACAATGGAACAACGAGAACTTGGAAAATCGGGATTGAGGGTATCCGCGATCGGACTTGGATGTATGGGAATGTCGGAGTTTTACGGGCCCACGAACGATGAAGAATCAATCAAGACAATACATCGCGCGATAGATCTTGGAGTCACTTTCTTTGATACCGCTGACATGTACGGTCCGTTCACCAACGAAGAACTCGTCGGCAAGGCGCTGAGTCCTTACAGAAGCAAAGTGACCATCGCGACGAAATTTGGAAACGTGCGCGGTAAAAACGGTGAGCGCCTCGGCATAAGCGGAAAACCCGAATATGTGCGCCAAGCATGCGAGGCAAGCCTGAGGCGGCTCGGTATTGAAACAATCGATCTTTACTACCAGCATCGCGTCGACACTAGTACTCCAATCGAAGAAACGATCGGTGCCATGGTACAACTCATTGAGGAGGGCAAGGTGCGCTTTCTCGGAATGTCGGAGGCAGCACCACAGACGATTCGACGTGCAAACAAGGTCCACCGGATCACCGCACTTCAAACGGAGTATTCTCTCTGGACACGCGACGTCGAGTCGGAAATTCTGCCGTTGTGCCGCGAGCTTGGAATCGGATTCGTTCCGTACAGCCCTCTCGGAAGGGGATTTCTCACAGGCGCAATCAAGAGTCTCGACATTTTGGATGCAAGCGACTTTCGGCGACAGACCCATCCGCGATTTCAAGGAGACAATTTGAAAAAGAATCTCAACTTGGTTTCAAATGTAGAGGAAATGGCGAGGACGAAACACTGTACGCCCGCGCAGCTTGCACTCGCATGGGTACTGGCACAAGGAAAAGACGTGGTGCCGATTCCCGGTACGAAACGCGTAAGATATCTCGAAGAAAATGTCGGTGCGCTCAATGTAAAGTTGACGCAGGGCGATCTGGAGAGAATCAATGAAACTATTCCTCCCAACGCAGCCGCAGGCATGCGCTACTCTGAAGCGGGGATGCAAACAGTGAACAAATAACGTAAGAAGCATGATGTAAGAGGCAAGAACCTGGACGAAGTTAGTTTTCCGATTTCTGACTTCTTTTTTCTTACCTCCTGCACAGGCTTCAGATGGAGTTGATATCATGGAACATAGAAGACTTGGCAAGTCTGGATTGGATATTTCAGGTGTCGGTCTGGGCTGCATGGGGATGTCGCAGTCGTATGGCCCGGGGAACGACGAAGAATCAATAGCGACTCTATACCGCGCGGTGGAGCTCGGGATCACCCTATTCGACACTGCAGACGTCTACGGGCTCGGTGCAAATGAGATACTTGTCGGCAAGGCACTAAAACCTTATCGGAACAAAGTAAACATTGCAACCAAGTTCGGATTCATGCGCTCGAAAAATGGGATACTCACCGGAGTAAACGGAACGCCGGAATACGTCATGCAGGCATGTGAAGGGAGTTTGAAGCGGCTCGGTGTCGAAACGATCGATCTTTATTATGCTCATCGCGTCGATCCAAATACCCCGGTTGAAGAGACTGTCGGAGCCATGTCAAGACTTGTCGAAGAAGGGAAAGTTCGCTTCATCGGTTTATCGGAAGCCTCTGTGGACTCCATGAGGCGTGCAAACTCAGTTCACCCGATCACCGCTTTGCAAAGCGAGTATTCTCTTTGGACGCGGGACGTCGAAAAAGAAATCCTTCCTGTCTGCCGGGAGCTCGGAATCGGTTTTGTACCGTTCAGCCCGCTCGGACGCGGATTCCTGGGCGGTCAGATAAAAGACTCAAGCGGTTTTGTAGCAGGAGATTTCAGACTGGACAATCCACGATTCGAAGAAAGTAACTTGAAGCAGAACCTCATTTTCCTGAAGAAGGTCAAAGTCATTGCCGAGGAGAAGGGATGCACTCCGGCCCAACTTGCGCTCGCCTGGGTTCTCGCACAAGGAAAAGACATTGTTCCGATTCCCGGGACAAAACGGAGAAAATATTTGGAGGAGAATGCCGCCGCAATCGAATTGAAATTAACAAGCGGAGATCTGGCGCGCATAAACGAAGCCGCTCCGCTTGGGGTTGCTGCCGGGGACAGATATAATTCCGAGATGATGAAGGCCGTGAATAAATAATTTCCGAGAAATTTAATTCATAGAGAAAACAAGAAAGTCCCGTTCCGATTGGATTCGAAACGGGACTTTTTGTTTCTAATTAAGGCGTCAACTGCTATGCACGAGGATTCGGTTCACCAGCTTGTGGCTTCTTTCGACCTCGAATGACAATCACAATTATCACGATGAGAATTATGATAAATATTCCAGCATACAAAAACATGTGTGAAGGTTTCACCGCTGACTGCCACGACGCAAATTTCGTCTGCAATTGGTTCTCTTGATCTTTCGTGATGACGCCGCCATCGACAAGAGTTGGAAGCCACTGTGAGTTTATGCTTGGGTTCCAAACATCATCGGCAAAATGGTTTAGATTCTTGGCTTTCTCCTCGTTCGAAGACTTTGAGTCGTTGATTTGATCGTCGAAATACTTACTCAAATTCGCGACGAATTCATCGGCACTATGAAACGGCTGGACGGGAATTTGCTTGCTGGAGAATTCCCCGTTCAGATCTGTCCAAAGAGTAGAGTCTGTCTTTCTCCCCCATTGCGCGATCACCGTATCGATAGCGGCAATCTGCTTTGCCCGATCCTTCGAGCTGACGTAAACGTTGGCAAGCTTCGGGCCGAGTCCGTTCCAGTACGAACTGAACTGCCGCTGTTCCTTGACCATCCCGGCAAGATCCTTGCCGCTCAACTGTGTTGTCTCGAGAAATTTCAAATTCGCCTTCGCAGCTTCCATGATATTTGAAACGACATTGTGTCGCTCCATTTTCCCAACCAGTATTTTTTTCTCTTGATCGGGAAGCCCCTGGATATTTTTATCATACTGCATGAACATGCTGTCGACCATTGCAAAAATCGCTTCATCGCGCGCTCTTATGCTTTGACGGAGCGATGTGACAAGGTGGTTGAGAGAATCAATTGTTGTCGCGTTCTTTTCCAACGCTTTGGACATAACGTCAATAGACGCCAGCAACCTATCGTTTATGGTATCCATACTATCAACCGCCCTAGATAAGGAGCGAACCTGCTCCTCTAATTCGGTAATGCGTGCAACCGAGGATTCGATGATCCCGAGTTTATCCTGATTGAGACGCAGCTCAACCCGGGCTTCGCTTACTACATCGTCGTACTTGTCGGGATAAAGAGACTTATTTAATAGGGCAGTATCTGCAGCAAATTCTTTTTCAAGCTCGTCAATATTCGCGCTCACCTCCGCGCATTCTTGAACCGTCTTGACCTCCTTTATCGCTTCCCTGATGGCTTTGTATTTTTCCTGGAACGATTGTACAATGGCGTAGTCGGACTGCTCCTGTGCCATGGCGACAACGGAAAACGTCATGAAGGTTCCGATGACGCCGACCATCGTGGTACATAAACTTCGAGTAAGGTGATTCATTTCTTTGCCTCCTCTTGAATTCCATCTTTTGTCAGCATGATTGGCCTGTCTTTGCCGCTGAGCAGCTCGATATACGGCGCTCTCTGATTAAACGCGGGAGATGAAAGTCCATCCTTGGAAACCGCGATTGCTTTCTCAAGCGACAGGCTGCCGTCGTTCTGCGAAAACACATAGACATTTTTGAAGTGTGCCGCCGTGATGAAATAGAAGCCGCGCTCGTCCCGTATGAGCCGGATAGTATGATTGGCAACATCCGACGAATCTTTCGTCTCCTCATAAAACAACGGTTTGACGTTAAAAGATATACTGTACCGATCTTCCTGAACCATCCCGCGGGAGTTCACCTTCAATTCGCTCTCAATCGGCCAGGAGAAATCTGCCGGTTTAAGCGCCAGAGGTGAACAACCAGCAGCCAGAAATATAAGAAAGAATAAACCTACTGATTTCATGCTCGCTCCTTTTTGTCGTGGAAAACAATAAATAAAATTGAAAACCGAAGTATTTAGAATGTAGAAAAGGCATGTTTGTAATGCAAGCGAATCACGGAATTAAAATTATCAGGTTGACGGCGTGCACTCGACAGAAGTTCTTGTTAATGAAATATCGATGGTGTTATTTCTGCAAAATTTTGCCCGATCCATAATATTAATTAAGAGGGTGGGGAATGCCAAGTTGTTTCTGCCTTTAAACCTATTTTCTTCTATGAAAACCCATGTCTACGTCCTCCATGTCGCCGCCTTTGCCACTGGGAGCGGCCTTCATCATTGCCGCGTATTCTAGCGGGTTCATGTCTTTCATCTTTTCAAGAAATCCAACCATCGCCCATATCTTTTCGTCGGAATGCGTCGGCCCGAACGCCGGCATGCCCGTACTTCTTATTCCATTCTTGATCACCCAGAACAACTCTGCGGGCTGCAGCTCCTTTGCCGAGTGTGCGAGATTCGGTCCATGCGGATAGAGTCCCCTCCCGATTTCCGAACGTTCCACCCCGGGTGCACCATGGCATTCCACGCACATCTCATCATAATGGCGGAAGCCTTCCTGTATCATGGAACTGTCTGCCAACGGAGGCACTGCAATTCCTTTTGCATGATGCTCCACGGAATTATCGCTCGTCCTGCTGAAGATCCAGCGAATCACTTTAGGATCCGGTGAAGTTGCTGCGACATTATACAGGCCTGAGTGAACAAAGACAATAAGAATGGCTGATTCAATTACGAGAACGGAAATTATTATCCCCGCTGTTTTCATGGCTTCTCCGATTGTTTTTCCATACACAAGATCGCAATTAACGACTCAACGTTTGCACGCAAGTTTAAGTTTCCTTTCCGCTTCGACTTGCCGTCCGCAGATATGAAATGCTGATAAGGACTTTGTGAAGTTAACATTTGGTAACAATGGCTTAACGGAAGTTTCCTTGAAATTAGTTCTATAGTTGGTTAGTTTAAGAGCCGTAAAAGAGAGTAAACAAGTAGTGGTGTGAGTGGTTACTAAGTTATGTAGATTTTTTTTAATCATCTCATCTGTCGCAAGTTTTGCCATAGCTCAGGTTTCCGACAACAACAGTACGAGCATCGGAAATATCGGTTTAACTGTCACGAGTTTCGGTAAAATCGGCAATCAATTAGATCGGTCCTTCTGGCCGGATCAACCATCATGCGAGTTTCCCTTTTCTCCCGTCCGATCGAAGATAGAGCATCTTTTCAGCGGGGGACTCTGGATCGGCGGATATAGGAATGGCCAGGGACCTTTCGTCAGCACCGCGACCAGCGACTATTATTCCTATCCTTCCGAGTTTACACAGCCGATTGACAGTGGACTTACGGAGCGCAGCTCGCTCTTAGATTCACGCTACTATTCCCACAACGCAGTAAGCCACCAGGATTTTGTTGCAGATTTTACGGACTCCAATACGATCGATCCGAAAACGAACCAGGAGATCATCGGGAATGGCGGGCAGCCACACGTGCCGCTGAACGTCTCGGTGCACGAGGAGACTTACGCGTGGGCATATCCGATAGCGAATTTCTTCGTCGTTCTGAGTTACAAGATCACCAACACCGGGACTTACCCTATCGACTCCATGTTTGTGGGATTTGTGAACGATTTTGTCGTTCGAAACACAAACTACCGGCAACTCTCGGAAGGAAACGGTTTTTTCAGCGGCACAGGTCTCGGATATGTCGATTCCCTGAGGCTGGTTTACGCGTTCGATGCCGAACATAAAACGAGCGACTTGCCGACCGACAATTACGTTTCCATAAAGCTTCTCGGCGTCGATCCGTTAACCTCTGTGGTGAAATCCCAGCCGTCATATCTCGACTCGTTGAACAGTTACACCCATTTCAACGCCTGGCAATACAAAGCCTCCTCCGGCGATGCCAATCTCCTTTCGCCGGGCTCCGATGCCCTTCGTTTTGAGAAGATGGAAACCTCGCTGCCATCCGATTACTACACCAATTCCACTAACCCAAGTTACCTGGGTAGAGCGGGAAACAGGTACACGCTTCTCTCGGTCGGGCCTACGGAGCTCCAGCCGGACTCGTCGGTTACAGTTGCGTTTGCGATAGTATGCGCTCCGAAATTTGACACCGGCATCCCGACCGACTACCAGAACGACGTCGCCGCATGCAGATCCATATTGTACGGCAATGCGACGTGGGCGCAGCGAACTTACGACGGCGATGATAGAAACGGCAACGGCATTCTCGATCCAGGTGAGGACGTCTATGGCGACGGGAAAATTCACCGGTACATTTTCCCGAATATTCTTCCCCCGCCTCACGTGCACATAGAACCCGGCAACGCGCAGGCAACAATCTACTGGGACGACACGCCGGAAAATGTCATCGATCCACTTTTGAATCGGAAGAATTTCGAAGGCTACCGGCTTTACAAATCGAGAGCGGGCTATGATTTCCTTGGGATTCAGGATCCGTATGAAGAGATCGCTAATTTTGATCTGATAGATTCCGTAGGCTTCGATGCGGGAATGCCTGCAAAGATAAAAACACCCGCGCAATTTGCCGGGCAACTTGCCGATTCATGCTATAGATTTACCGTTCCGTTCCTCCTGAACGGCTGGCAATATATACTCGGAGTCGAAGCTTACGACAAGGGCAACCCGGTGGCCGGGACGCCGAGCCTGGCTTCCATTCGGGCAATAGGAAAAATTTTCCCGGGACCTGATGCGACTGCAGCTAACTCGCAAAGCGTGGGAGTTTTTCCGAATCCGTATTATACGAGAGCATACTGGGACGGAACGGGCGAACGTGAAAGAAAAATCTATTTTTATAATCTTCCCTCAAGATGCGAGATCAGAATATATACAATCGCCGGTGACATCGTGGCAACGCTCCAGCATGATGCGGCGACATACAACGGATCGGACATACAATGGTTCCAGCATTATGATTCAGACAACTTGCAGAAGATGCCAGGCGGTTTACACGCATGGGACTTGATCACAAGCGGGGATCAAGCGATCGCCACCGGACTCTATCTATTCACCGTGAAAAACCTGGACAACGGAGAAATAAAACGAGGAAAGTTCCTGGTAATAAAATAACTTACGGCAATCAACGTCTCTTACCCGGCATCAAATATTCTCGATGCCGAAGGGTGAACGTGCAGCGCCGAAAACAAGATCGAAGATAATGCCGAACGCATTGCTTCATCGCCGAGAGGTAGAAAAGAACATTTAACTACCAAAAACAACGGAGGAAAAAATGCAACGAAAATCTCTACTGCACATCCCTATAATGGGATTGATTCTATTACTTATTAGCGGACGTGTTTTCGCACAAGCGCCGGGTTATCCTGTCGTTCCGCTGGACAGTGTGAACTTCATTCCCGCAGATTCGCTAAAGATCGCCGACTCTCTCGGGACAACCGGCAGATCGAGCCTGACCAACTCAAAATACCTTGGCGACACAATAACGGTCAGCGGTATCGTCATCGCCGATCCTACCTTGATGGGGATGAGCCCCGCCAATACTTCGTTTTACGTTCAGAGTACAGACAGCGCAGAATGGGGAGGGATGAACATTTTCGGAGCATGGACCATTGCAAATCCCATTGGCATTGGTTCAGTCGATACGGGATACGTAATCCAACTGACGGGAGTTTTATCGAAATATACAGCATCTAGCATCTGCGGCAACTTTGAATTGGCGCCTATTGCCAACCAGACCATCGGAATTCAAAGCATAACTAACAGGCCATCACCTGTCGAGCTAAGTCTCAGCAATCTCGTTACGGGAGATCACTCCTCGGGAGGAAAAGTCAGCTTCGACATCGGCACGAAATATAAAGGTGCCTACGTGATAATCAGAAATGTCACGGTGAAAACACGGACCACATCGACATCATCAACTGGCAAACAGTGGACCGTTACTGTAGCCGATTCGCTAGGAAACACCATAAGTATCTATGACGCTTCAAAGTATTTCACCGCGCGGAATTTTGCAGCAAATCCCAATTACGGCCCACCTGCGATCGGTTCGAAGATTGCGTATATAAGGGGCATACTGGGTGCCTATTCAACGTACGGGTATGAGATCATTCCTCTTTATCCCGGCGACGAGGAGGTGGTCGGATTTGCTCCACTTATTACGGCCACCGGTTTCTCATCAAGGCGTTCGCCTGCATTGCCGTCACCGGATGACACGGTTGCTATCAGAGTTTCTGTGGTATCCACCGACACGGCACACCCCGCCGTCGACTCCGTCAGAGCATTTTTCTCGGTCAACGACAGCTCCTACATGCGCATGGTCATGACAGCAGATACCGGCAGCACTTACATCGCCAAGTTTCCACCAGAACCCAGCGGATCGCTGGTGAAATATTATTTTAAAGCCTGGTGCAACACGCTGGAATCGATTTCCCCCGACACGTCAAGAGCTCCGTTATTCTACTATGTGAAATCAGGTAGCCACAGTATCAAGGACATCCAGTACACTCCATTCAAAGACGCCTCCAGTAGTGTAATGGACTTGCCTATCACCGTGACGGGAATAATTCAAGCCGATACAAGCGATATTCCAGCGAAGATCGACCATAGGACTAATAATCCCAAGACTCCGTACGTTTTCATGCAAGATGCGGCGAGTGCGTGGAGCGGAATCGTGCTCTATGATAGCGTTGCCTACCAACTCCATAGAGGCGACAGTGTCTCAGTGTCGGGAACGGAGAATTATTATAATGCAGTGAATGAAATTGTAGTTGACTCCGTGAAAGTCCTCAAAAGCGGTGCACAGCCTTTTGCGCCGGTGAAATTGCAAACCAAGACATTTGGTGCCACCGTCCTGAGCGGTGACTCGACAGCTTCGAGATGGAAAGGCGTGCTCGTGGAGTTCGACAGTGTTCACATAACCAACAACGACCCCGATGCTCCCACCTACAGCATAACAACTCCGGCCGGAAGCTTCAGAGAATACATGATCAACGACGGATCCGGGGACTGCCGGGCCGCATCGGATGGCAGCAATACGTTCAGCCCTGACCCGCATGACACAACATGGGGTTACCACATCATGCCGAACGGTGCATATATAAGGAATATCATCGGAATCATGCGATATGCCAACAGCGAATACAAGATCGACCCGCGAGCGAACGCCGATTTTGTCGGAGAGGTTGACGCCGTGAAGCAGGAGGAATCACCTACTCCGTCTTCTTTCTCGCTTTCACAAAACTATCCGAATCCGTTCAATCCGACAACAACCATAAAATATTCGATCGCGAAGCCGGGCGACGCTTCCTTGAAGATATATAACATCCTCGGTCAAGAAGTTGCAACGCTCGTGAATTTGCATCAGGCTCCAGGCAACTACGTTGCGACCTTTGATGCATCTCGATTTGCAAGCGGAGTCTATTTCTACCGGTTGAATGCAGGAAGCTTCAGTCAGGTAAAGAAAATGTTGCTGTTGAAGTGAAAATATGCCCCTGGCCCCCTCTCTAAGAAAACAGAGAGGGGGCACCCGGGGAACAAATCGATCGAGATGGGCGTGCAATATTTTTGCGAGTGTGGAAAATCTGAGAGAGTCTCAGTTACTATGAGAAGTTTATACGTTTTGCTTTTTGTTCCAGTCTTTATGTTTTTGTTTTCCAGCTGTGTGAAACACTTCTCTTCGACAAGCATCGGCAATATCCCGCCGAAAACCTATGTCTCCGCATTTCCATACCGCGACTCGACGCAGTCCGTAAATTTCAATCCTCAACCGAGCAGTCTTGAAATACACTGGTGGGCAAATGATCCGGACGGTCTGGTCATCGGCTACGTAATAACTTTCAACAAGAAAATTTGGACATTCACTACTAAGACTGACAGCGTCTTCCACCTTCCGTTGTATCAAAAAGATACGGTCTACACCTTCACCGCGGCCGCGATCGACAACTCACTCAAGGAAAAATTAAGTGACGGCGATACTGTCGTATTCGCGAGTCTGGGAAATTCAGTCGATCCTGATCCACCGTCAATAAAATTTCCGATTGCAAATACGCCGCCGACAGTCATGTTTGTGATGAACGGCGGCCAATTCTCAACGAGAAGCGACATCCCCGACACCACTTTTACTGTCGCGTCATTCGGATGGCAAGGCAATGACATTGACGGCAATAATACAATAACAAATTATTATATCGCACTTAATGACACAGTGTCTCCATCGAGCTGGGTAGAACTTCCGCCGCAGGCCAGTTTTGTGACTCTCGAAGCTCGAGTATCCCAGAATTCGACAGACACTTCCACGGTTTCATGCGACGTTTATGCAAACACTTATGCTAACATGTCATATCAACCTTTGAGCACGCCGTTGCCAAATATGAAGCTGGGCGGGAACAACGTGTTCTATATCAAGGCAAAGGACGTCGCCGGTGCATACAGTCAAGTGGCGAGAATGCCGGATACCACCCACACCTGGTTTGTCAAGAAGCCGATCGGGAATCTCTTGATCGTGAATGACAACAGCTCTCAAGATCAATCATTGCCGTTCTACAAAAACATATTCGATAGTCTTGGCCTTAAAGGGAAATACGATGTGTGGGACATACGAGCAGGAATGACGCCCACAAGCCCGAGCAAGGGTAACCTGGTGCAGCCATACGTCGTTCCATCATTCCAGGAAACATTGAAGCTGTACAAGTATGTTTTCTGGTTTACATCCGATGAAAGAAATTTCGACATCGCTCAGATAGCTGTTAGAGGATTCAGGAGCAATGGCGGTAAAATATTTTTCAACTACTTTGCCGTCAATGATACGAATGCAGTGGATGCCGCGGGTTTGGAGTTGCATGATTTCACAGACGCTATCGATAGTATTTCATCGGATATTCTTCGGGGAGCAGGGTCTAACAGTCGTCCGATAACATCTAAGGGGACCGTCTGGCCCGGAACCTACGTTGTCGCAATTGATTCGACACAATACCCGAACTTGGTCAGCGACAACAATTTCTTCGTCGGAGAACTGCATGAAATCTATCCCGTGGTCGGCGCTAATGTTATATACCAAATGCAGCCTTTCGGCGCGGATAGCGCGCAACCTGTCGTGGGAGTGATGAGTGGAGACAAATCAGCCTTCGTCGTTGGTGTACCACTTTACCGTTTCAACGGGAATTCAACTACATCACCCAATACGAGAGCTTATCAGCTGATCTACAAAGTTTTTCACGACTTTGGAGCGTTCTAAATGAGAAATCAGAAGCAAGAATTGAGAAGCAAAAAGGAAACGACAAGCGAGAAAACAGGACTCTGGCTTCTGGCTTCTTGTCTCTTGCTTCTTTTTTCAGACTCATTCGCCCAGCAGCGCGGAAGCATAGAGGGCAAAGTCACCGATTCCGCCACCGATGAAGGACTCGTAGGGGTTAACGTCCTCATTGAAGGAACTTATTATGGTGCATCGACGGATATCGACGGGAAATTTGAAATCAAGAACGTCACCGCAGGACAATATACTTTAGTCTTCCGGCTTTTAGGTTACAAGGAGGTCCAACATACAGGAGTGGTTGTCAAAGACGGTGAGCCCACGGTGGTCAATACAAAATTGGAGGAGACTGCTCTATCTCTCGGACAGGAGGTCGTGGTTGTGGGCCAGAAACCCCTGATGGATCCGGCCGAGACTCAGAGCACAAGGACAATTTCCAGCCAGGATATAAAAGTTTCTGCCGTACAGGACGTAAAGGATGTTGTTTCGCAGCAAGTCGGAGTCGTCGCGGCGGACAATGAGATTCATATTCGAGGCGGGAGATCGTACGAAAATGCTTACCTGCTTAACGGTATCAACATCCAGGATCCGCTTGCGGGCACAGGCTTCGGTCTGCAATTAAGCTCGAACTCGATCGAGCAGATGGAGATCATCACCGGCGGCTATAACGCAGAATACGGCCAGGCGACGAGCGGAATCGTAAACGTGAAGACAAAAGAAGGCGGCGACAAGTACAATCTTTTCTTCCAATATAAGACCGATAACTGGGGAGCCGACAAAAATTCTCCATCCGATTTCAATTCGGATGATTACCAGGCCAATATCGGCGGCCCTGAACCGATAACGAAATATCTGCTTCCGGCGCTGGGCATCAATATTCCGGGGGAAATTACTCTGTTCGGGAGCTTTGCAGCTGCATTCTCCGACGGTCAGATTCTTTGGGGACAACGATACCAGAACGGGCAAGTAGTCACCTTCAAAATCGACCCGCCCTCCCGTCTCAACTCCTCGATTTTCTATGGGACAAGGTTTGCCCCTAAACTCTCGAACGAGTGGTACGGGCTCGGGACAATTACATACAAGCCGAGCCAGACATTTAAGATCACATACTCATACAATGGCAACGTAAGCATAAATGAGAATACCCAGGAACTTCAAACTACACTGGAATATACGGAGCCGACACCTGGTTACCAGTATCAATTCCAGAACATACTCGGCAATGCGGATGTCTACACCCACGTCAGCACCGTACAATCTATCGACATAACCCAAACGCTCAGTTCAAACGCCTTCTACGATTTGAAGTTCGCTCATTTCTTTACTCACCTCCGTGCCGACGCGAACGGATTGCCGGACTCACTATACCAGCAGCCGGTCGATGTTGTCACGCTGCCGCCGCAATATTATAACACAAATCGCGATACGATCGGAATTATTCCGGGCGACGGGTTCTACGATTATGGCAATGCAGATACGTGGCACGACCACTTCTTTGCAAACAACGAAGTGAAGTTCGATCTCACGGATTTTTTCAGCGAGCAAAATAAGTTCAAAGCCGGCTTCGATATGAATTTCGAAGAAATGCAACTCGTCGACATTTACGAACCGTGGGTCGGCGTCATGGGATTGAACAACGATGTTTATCAGGTCTACCCGGCCGCAGGTTCGGCCTACGGCCAGGAAACCATCACCACGAATGGAATGATTTTGAATCTCGGTTTGCGTTTCGATTACTGGTTCCCGGGAAAATATGTTGACGACGCCGTGAAGAATCCGCAGGTAATCACCATACCGCAGGCGATCCGCGACCAGTATTACCAGGACACATACAACTTTCTCGGCAGACGATGGAAAGGACGGATCAGCCCCCGTCTCGGAATCTCACATCCGGTCTCCGACAACCAAACTCTTTTCCTCAACTATGGACATTTTTCGAAATGGCCTCGACCACAGTTCGTATACGCAAAGTTGGAGCCAAGCACCGCGATGTCAACATATCAGGCATTTGGAAATCCGAATCTGAATCCCGAAACGACCGTCAGCTATGAGCTCGGGCTTCGCAACCAGTTCACTAGCGATGACGTCCTGACGCTTACTGCCTACTACAAAGATATTTTCGATTATGTTCAGACCAAGCAAGCGCAGGTTAGTTCCGCATCGCTTATCGGACAGAATTTTATAACATATGTCAACTCCGATTTCACACGTTCACGAGGAATCGAGGTTGAATACAGGAAGCGAATCGGGAATTGGTTTAACGGTACACTGAGTGGCTCATATTCAGTCGCAACAGGGAAATCAAGCTCTGAACAGGAAGGTATCCTTGCGGTCCAAGGCCTGATTAGCGAGGCAATTAACGAAACTTACATGTCGTGGGACCGCCCGCTTCAACTCTCCGCGAATCTTTCTGTCTACAACGAAAAACAAAACGGGCTTTGGGGATTTGGGAAGGGCATTCTCGATGACTTTGAAACGTACGTTCGAATTTTCTTCGAAAGCGGAAAAAGATATACGCCTTACTACTCCACTGGAACATATGCGGCAAATGGGGAACCGCTTTACGCCGTAAATACGCAAAATCCATACAGCAAAGTCGGCGCGAATTGGTTCTACGTCGATCTCAATTTCGAAAAATATTTTACTCTGGGCGGTGTGGATATGACTTTCATGATCGAAGTGAAAAATCTGTTCAACGATCTTAACTCCGATATTATCAATCCTGTCACCGGACGAGCCTACCAGCTCGGTGACCCTGTACCACCATCGTGGAATGATCCACGATACCCCGACCTTACGGCGCCGATCGATCCGTACCCGCTCGACCAATCGCGATATTTGCCGCCGAGAAATATCAGGATCGGCATCTCGGTGAAACTGTGATGGAGAGACATAACGTGGAGTTTGCGAACCCTGGACACGAGGTCAGAAGTCAGAAATTAGAAGCCGGAATCCGGGCCGCTTTGCTTCTTGTCCCTTGCTTCTATCTTCTGCTTTTTAATGCCGCTCCTTCGAAAGCCCAGCTTATTCCTGTTCTTGGTGCGCAGAGAGTCGGCATAACTGCTCTGGACTTCTTGAAAATCGGAATCGGAGCACGCGCGAATGCAATGGCCGAGAGCTTCGCCGCAGTTGACGACGATGCGTACGCGCTTTTCTATAACCCGGCAGGAATTACGGAATTCGACAAAACGGAAATTGCATTTTCGCATTCAACCTGGTTTGTTGGTTTACAGCACGACTTTATCGGCGGCGTGTACCATCTCGATTCACAAAACAGTTTCGGGGTTTCCATAATCTCTCTCCAATCGGACGACATGCTGGTCACGACTGAGTTCCAGCCGACCGGCACAGGGGCGTACTTCAGGTATGGCGATCTTGCACTCGCAGCTACCTACGCACGCAAGATGACGGACAAATTCAGTTTTGGCGTAAGCGTGAAATTCGTCGACGAGACTCTTGCCGAACTGAGCATGCGCGGCGTGCTCATCGACCTCGGGACCTTTTATTGGACGGGACTCGGGACGACAAGATTCGCTGTTTCGGTGAGCAACTTCGGCGGCCAGCTCACTCCTTCAGGATCGGTACAGCTTGTGGATGGAACAACCGTCTCGAGTTTTCAGAGTTTCTCTCCACCGACATTTTTCAGAATCGGATTCGCATTCGAGCCGTATCAGGATGAAACTAACAAACTGACAACATCGGCGCAGTTGAATCATCCCGGGGATAATTCCGAAAACATAGCACTCGGCGCCGAGTATTCTTATGATTCGTCATTTTTCCTCAGAGCCGGCTACAAGATCAACGTTGACGAGCAAAATTATTCGCTCGGTGCCGGAGTGAAAATAGATGCGAGATTCGCTCTCGTGTATTTCGACTATGCGTTCACTCCCTATCAGCGTCTCGGAGATGTTCACCGGTTTTCATTAAATTTGAGATTTTGAAATGAAATCTGCATCATACATGATCGGTTTTTCACTCCTGCTGTTTTGGTTGTCGGGATGCAACGAAAAATCCAACGTTGTAAATATCTCGACGCTTCCAAAAGCAACCGGGCAAGTTGTGATGGACACGAATTATATCCAGATACAGCCTGCATGGAAAGGGATAGAGTTCAGCAACCCGAAAAACATAAAAATCGGTTATGATTACATTTTATATGTGACGGAACCGGACAACGACAGAATCATCATGGTCGATCTCGCAGGAACTGTCCTGGGCCATTCTCAGTATGTCAAACGGCCAGTTGCTATCACGGAAGACAGAAGATTTAATTTGATAATCGCATGTGAATATGACACGACCGTCGGCGGAACGACTGTTACCGTCGCAGCAATCGCGAAAATCAGGCTCTTCAATTATGATCACAACATATCGGCAGCTCCGGTCGAAATCGTGTACCATGAAAGCCCACAGGAGCACATAACTCGCGATGGATCAGGCAACCTAATTACTGGAAGAGAATTCACCGGCGTCGCGGTCTTAGCGGACAACGACTATTACATCACGCGATCCGGCAACAACAACACGAGTCCCGTCGACCCTGATAATATGATCTTGCATCTGGACAAAAACGACAATCCATACCCGGGCGACTACATCCAATTCGTTCCAAGTCTCGATCCAACCGGCACTGGTTACAAATCGATAGTTATGCTGAGCGGAATTACCACGTTTAATTCCAGGCAGTACGGCACCGATTTCATCACAACTCAGACGGATCCGAACAAGTCCTACTTCAAGGTCGTTTGGTTCACGTACAGCCAGGGAAGCGAGCTAAGCGCACCGAGCTGGAATTCGAGATTCAGTCTCGATCCGACAAATTTGCCGGACATACTTTCAAACATCTTCGTGACGCCTCAAGCCGTCATGGTCGATGACCGGAGCAACATTTATGTGATCGACGGTTCGTTAGACAGCTTGATGAAGTTCGACCTGAACGGCAAGCTGCTCCATGAATCATTCGGCCCATCGAAATCCGGGAATGCTCTTCTACATCCGTCAGGCATAACGTATTTCAACAAGATCGTTTACATCAGCGACACCGGCCACAATAGGATCTTGAGATACGAGCTTTCGACAGATCTGAAATAGCGCTTAATCGCGGCACTTCCGAGAAGCAGGCAGCAACGTCAAGGAAACATTCATTCCGCTTCCCAATATTGTTTCATTTTTTCGTATACCGCTTTCGTTGCCGTGCTATCCTTGAAGTTCAAAATCACGAAACTGTCCTTGAGTTTTATTTCTATGAAAAGCGGAGTGTTCACATTAACATACAATTTTCCCTCTCCAAGTCCATCAAGTCTGAAATTTCCCTTTAAAACGTTGGCAAAGTCGAAACCGTTTGTCTTAGTCTGAATCTTCGGCAATTCTCTAATCATAGAAACTTTAGCCGCTCCATCCATGTCCAGACTCGCTCCGTAGAGCCCTCCGATCTCCATCTTGTCCTTATCCACATCGACGCTTTGTTCGATGCTGCCGTAGATCAGCATGCCGCCTATGATCACTAAAGCGGCGACAATAATTCCGAGTATAACTTTCGCGCTTGTTTTCCTTTTCCCGGAAGGCAAGATACTGCGATTATACTTCTGTGTGCGAATGAGCATAAATGCGACCAAGAAAAATAAGAACGCGATCGAAAAAACCAGCCCGTAAAATATGTGAAAATGGTTAAAGATTCCCGCGACCAAAAGCGTCCCGGCTATCACGAAGAAGAAGTTTCCGATGAAATTTCCCAATCCTGTGGTATCGACCGTGCCATCATGCACCTGTTCCATGGTACCTGGTGTAAGCCAGTTGTATCGTTTGGACCTTATGAGAATGCCACTCACGACGAATAGAAGAACGATGATAGACATCAAGACATTTACTGCTACATACATTTGGAGGACCTCCCTGACTTAGTTAAAGAGTACTTTCTTAACGGTTTTGCGCCTGACCGGGGCATCAGCCCTTTTGAAGCTGAACCCTGGAATCGGTTTTCTGCTAGCTCTCCTGCTCACGAGGCTGAAGTTTAAATCCTTTCTTCCTGCTTTTGGCAGGAGAAAACAAGGCGCCTCACACGCTATTTATAACATCGAAAGAAAAAATAAGGTTTCAGGAAGTTCTATCAATCAGCTTGAGAGCCTGGCTGAGAATGAGTCTTGTCGATCAAGAATCAAGATTCAAGGTGCAATCGTCTATGCTACATGTGAATGGGTTCATCGATTTCCCGTCGCGAGATAATTCCATTAGGTCCGCACCGATATTGTCTGTCAGATGAAAAATACCCGTAAGCGATGTTGAAGTTTCTATCGCCACACAGTTGTCGGTGAATCCGTGGCCCTTCTTGTTATCTACACCTCTCTTTTTTATATTGTCAAAACAAATTCACCAATGATCAAAGCTCGTATCGCCCTAAGATTGTCTTCAATTTTTTCGATAGGGTCCGCCGCACTCATCCCCCTTTACTTCTCATTCTTCACCATTTGGGGCTGCACCGGCTCGTCGCCGCGGTTTGCGTCGGGGAATAACGGGAGTTCGGGTAATGGACCAAGATTTACGTTCGACCAAACACCCGAAGAACTTCAGGTGGAGAAAAGCGAAGCGAACACGGAAGATGACCATCATGTCAGCACCGAGAAAATGAAAACCGAAATCGATAAGATTGAAAAAGCACCTGCACCGCGAACTGCCGAAACTGCGCGCGACAAGATGATGGAAATAATCCTGTCCTATATGGGAACGCCCTACAGGATCGGCGGCACCGATCATTCGGGGATGGACTGCTCCGGTTTTTCGATGGTGGTTTTCGATTCGGCATTCGATATTCAACTTCCCCACTCCGCCCTTCAGCAATCTTCGCTCGGAGACAGAGCTTCGAAAGATGATTTGCACATCGGCGACCTGGTCTTTTTCAAGACTGTGCGGAACAGGATCAGCCATGTAGGAATTTATCTCGGCGATGATCTTTTCGCGCACGCGAGTGTGACGCAAGGAGTTACGATCTCATCTCTCGAGAGCACCTATTACAAAAGCCGGTACGCCAGCGCAAAAAAAATAATTCCGATGGATATCTCAAATGGCGTTCAATAACCTCGGCGAGTTCATCGAGTTTCTAAGAAAGAAACGAGAACTGAAAATAATTGACACCAAGGTCGATCCGAGCCTCGAGATCACGGAGATCGTTGACCGCGTTGTGAAATCGGGCGGCCCTGCACTGTTATTCACAAATGTTAAAGGAAGCGAGATCCCGCTTGCCATAAATTTATTCGGCACGAAACAGCGCATGGCGTCGTCGCTTGGCGTAGAAAATCTTGACGACATCGCCGGCAGACTCTCCGACCTGCTCAATCTCAAAGTTCCCGAATCGATCCTCGGCAAAGTAGCCATGCTGCCGAAGCTCATGGGGCTTGCCAGGTTCCCGCCAAAGATCATTAAGAAGGCGCCGTGCCACGATGTTGTGATTAGCCAGAAGGGCGTCGATCTTTATAAATTGCCGGTCACCAAATCCTGGCCGCAGGACGGCGGGTTATATATATTGTTCGGACAGGCAGTCACGAAAGATCCTGAAACCGGAACTCGCAATATGGGGCTTTACCGGCTGCAGGTCCTGGACAAAAACACCACTGCGATGCACTGGCAGAGGCATCATGGCGGAGCGGCACATTTCAGAAAAGCAAAAGAGACTGGAATGAAGCGGCTTGATGTCGCGGTCGTAATCGGGTGCGACCCGGCCACCATGTACAGTTCCAGCGCACCTTTGCCGGAAAGCATCGAGGAATATTTGTTTTCGGGTTTTTTGAGAAACGAGCCCGTGGAATTGGCAAAGTGTAAAACGGTTGACCTGGAAGTCCCGGCGGAATCCGAGATCGTCCTTGAAGGATACGTCGATACGGAAGAAGATCTCCGGTTAGAAGGACCGTTCGGCGACCACACCGGGTTTTATTCTCTGGCAGATTATTACCCGGCGTTTCACGTTACGACGATCACGACCCGCAAGAAACCAATTTTCGTTTCCACGATCGTCGGCCAGCCGATAATGGAAGACGACTGGATGGGATACGCCACTGAAAGGATTTTTCTTCCGCTCGCGAAGCTGGTAATCCCTGAGATCGTCGATTACCACATGCCCTTCGAAGGCATCTTTCATAACCTCGTTTTCGTCTCAATCGACAAGCAATATCCCGGGCACGCGTTCAAAGTTATGAACGGGCTCTGGGGAATGGGACAGATGATGCTTGCAAAAGTCATCGTTGTGGTGGACAAAGATGTAAATGTGCAAAATACCTCCGAGGCATGGTGGTACGCTCTTAACAACATAGATCCTCAGCGAGATGTAATTTTCACGAAAGGTCCGGCTGACGTGCTCGATCATTCAGCCCAGCATTTCAGCTTCGGATCGAAAATGGGGATTGACGGAACGCGAAAATGGCCAGATGAAGGATTTACCCGTCCCTGGCCGGATAAAATCATAATGTCTGATGAAATAAAAAAATTAGTGGACTCTAAGTGGAAATCATACGGCTTTTGATACCAAGGATTCTGAATCTCGGATCCCGAATTGATCGTCAGGGACCAGTATTTCAAAATTCTAAGTCTTTACTTCTTATCACAATTGCTTTGGCGATGCTGTCCGCCTCTTGTTCTAAAAAACCAGTTGAACTTTACAGGGAAGGGATGAGTTCTTTCACAGCGGGAAAATATGCAGACGCACAAGAATCCTTCGCAAGGGGCATCAAAAAAAATGTACAATCCGACATTTTCGGGAAGGGTGACAGTCTCTACGCAGGGTTTATCGCAGCGAACCTGGTTACGGGAAAATATTCGGCCGTCAACTCCGCTTACAACGACTTCACAGATTCAATTCATGCTTCTCTCGTTAGAATGTATGGCGAAAAGACCATGATGCTGATCGGTGCAACCACTAAGATCATTCCGTATAAAGCCGAAGGCGGAAACAAACTCCCTTCCGATTTCCCGGAGACAGTCGCAGTCCAAGGAATCGCGGATCACAAAGATTTTGCCGCCATTAAGCAGCAAATAGACGACATTATCAGGAAGTGATTGTTTTCAATATTAAGCATCCAACCGTGTCTCAGATATTTTGCAGAAGGGGAGGCCCCATCCGTTGCATCAGGCGCATCTCGCGTAATATGATGAACCGGAGCCTATTTCATTATTCCTTCATCCCATTATTCTTTCTTCTAAGCTTCAATAACATTGACTACCCAAGGATTGATAGGTTTGTGCACTCAATCGAAGATGTGATTTCCACTCTCGAACAATACCATCAGCAGCATGATAAGCTGCGCGGAAAAATGGATTTTGCTGTCAAGTCGATCAATTTCTACAAGGAAACAAATCTTAACACGAGCGCTTCATTTTACTTCACAAGGGTCTCTGTGACCCGCAGTGGGGAAACGAGGGCATCGGTGGACTTGAGACTTGGACTTGAGGATGGCACGGTGATCGATACAAGCTGGGCCGACAGCGCAGGCGAGTCTTCGAGTGTTTTTGAATTCAAGACCGGCTCTCCGCCGGAATATGCACAACTTGATCCCTGGGATAAAATCCCAAATGACTCCAATTATTCCAACAACAGCCTTATGGTGGAAGATTTTCTTTTGCCCGTCATAAAGTGGATCAACCGGGTGTTCGACTTCGTCCAGAACATTTTGTTAAGCGCCGGAGCAATCGTTTGAACACCAACGTACTCGAAGCCGTAATCAGCGGTATAAAGCGGTCGATTAGAGATTGGAGATTATGGGTCGGGGTTTACATTTTCAATCTCATGTTCGCAGCAGTCTTGAGTCTCCCATTTGCTGAAATTTTTGTGAAAGACATTTCGCGGAGTTTTGTGGGGAAAGATCTGATGAACGGTTTCAATTACAAGTGGTTTGCCAGTTTTGTCGGCAATAACGCCGACTTTTTCAAGGCTTTTGTGCCGCAGGTAATTTTCATCCTCACGATTTATGCTTTTGCGGAAATTTTGTTCGCTGGAGGTTTTTACTCGGGTTATTCCGGAAAAGTCAAAATGAAATTCGGGGAATTTCTCTCACGCGGAACCAAGTTTTTCTTTCCGCTTCTTGCCGTAACAGCAACGGAATGTGCAATTTTGTTTTCAATGTTTCTCTTAATAAATCCCGATCTCTCTTATCCCCCGCGCGAATTAACCGCCGCTCCGCTGTTCTACTATTCCATTATTCCTCTCGTAATGATTGTCAGCCTTTTTGCCGATTTTACAAGAGCCGCTATCGTTATCGACGGCGATAATCTTGGGAACAAGATTAAGCACGGAGTGAGCTTCACGATTTTGCACCCGCTGTCGACTACCGGCGTTTATGCTTGCTGCCTGTTGATAAGCGCGGTAGTTCCCGCTTTATATTTTGCTTTCTATCAAATCAATGATTCGACTACTGCGGAAGGGATCTTTATCGAGATTGTTTTCTCGCAAATTTTCGTTTTGCTTAGAATTTTTTCAAAACTTATCTTTTATGCCGCCGAAGCGATACTCTACAAAGAGAATCAAATCGAGGTTATAAAAGTAAAACCTGAAATGCTGGAGTAATTCAAGATGATATTGCCGATACATTTGTATGGCACAAGAGTGTGGGACGGCCCGCCTAAGAAAGTTACCAGATTTGACGACAATCTCGTCGGTTTAATCAGGGACATGTTTGAGACCATGCGCAACGCCGATGGGATCGGCCTGGCCGCAAACCAAGTAGGACTGCAGCTGGCACTTGCAGTGATGGACATCTCCGAAATGGAAGATTACAAGAATGAGAAACCGCTTATTGTCATCAACCCGGAGATAGTCGAATCGAAAGGCGAATGCGCAATGGAAGAAGGTTGTCTAAGTATTCCAGGAATTCGGGACGAAGTGAAGCGAGCCGAATCTGTTAGAGTCAGATTCACGAACGGGAATTCGGAGCGAGTTGAAACAGAACTGTCGGGAATGTGGGCGCGAGTGTTCCAGCATGAGTACGATCATCTTCAGCAGAAATTTTTCATCAACCGGCTGTCCAACGTAAAAAGACAAATACTCAAGCCGAAGCTATCAAAGATCAAAAAGGGGAACATGCAGGCAAAATATCCGGTATTCTCGACGGTTGACGAGAGGAAAAAAAGATAGATCGGAAGTTCGCCGAACCCGCTATCCCGAAGCTCGACCTGCAGAAAAAAGCCGTTGGATCACGTTCCACCCGTTTTCGCCAATCTGTAATTGCCATTCCTGAATTCGTCGACGAACACGAACCTTAGCTTCAACTTGTCGTAATACCACGCCTGATACGGAGCGCTGTTTGCAGAGGGTCCGGCGCTCAAGCTGTTGAGGTGGCTTTCAATACGATCCGGTTTTCCGTAAAGAATATAAATTCTGCCGCGGTCGGTTTGCCATCCCGATCCAAGCGATGTTCCAAATTGTTCATCTGCCTCCTGAACCCTCTTGTAGAATTCCCCGCGGATTGCTTCGGCAACTACGGTGTCATCACGCGCACGAGTGAGCCAGAACGCCTTCATCTCCTTGTCTTTCTCTTTACGGCTTGAGCGCTGAAGCGAGTCAAATTCTCCGTGTGCCATGATGTATGCAAGCGGGCCGGCATCGCGGTCAAACACACGCGCATCGCCTGGAGAATTACTTCGCATTACTTTGAACGATGTCTCAGCAAAATCACCTCCGGCGGAAATTCGAAGATCGTAGACTGCCGATCCGAGCCCGCTGGCGTTTACCGGCAGGCGGTAGTGTTGGACCGTGGAAATCTGATTCAACTCGTATGTAGTGTCAATCGACGTCGGCGCTTCCGTCGACTTTGCAATCAAGTGAAGAGAAATATCGGTCGGGATCCTCTTAGCTGTCAGATAAAAATCTGCAAGGAGAGGCTCGCCCGGATTTACGACTAATTCGTCCGCGTTTGTATCCGGGCTATTGTAAACCAGGACATCACTCACATCGACCGAGTCGCGGAAAAAATCCTTGAAATAACATTCACTCTCGCTCGACAGAGTAGTGTTGGTGTTCAGGTCTAGAAGCCTCAAGGTCAAATAGTATCGGCCGGGCTGCATGGTCACACTGTCTTGAAAGGAATCATACATCCGGGACGAAGTCGTCTCTGAATATTTTCGCGCGGTTATTCTATGATCGAAAGTTTTTGAATAGCGGCTTTCCGTCATCTGTTCATCAGAATACAGACTTATCGACAGCTGATAATGTGCTGTATAGAGAGAATCAGTCTTTATGAAAATCAAGTCACTATACCGAATCCTGGCGCGCAGATCGCCTTCGGTTGAATCGGAACTTTCAGACGGATAATTCACGATGGAGAATCCGAATCTCGGACTCGCAAAGGCATGTCCCGCTCCGGACGTGAACGTTTTCGTTTGAGGTGCACAGCCTATGACCGCAAAACTCATTGCCAATACTGAAAGCGTACTTTTCAAGAGAGCACCTAATTTTTTTCCGGGCCGAATCTTCCCCGATATCCTAATCTTTTCCATTGAACACATCCGATGCTTCCAACAGTTTTTCGACTGTGATGATTCCTTTGAGTGTGCCGTTATCCTCAACCGGTGCCACAGTAAGGTGAGCGGCACGAAGCGCCGTCAACGCCGAGGCGGCGGTTCCATTCACGTCGATTATCGGGAAACTTCTCCTCGCGATTTCTCCGACCTTTATTTCATGCTGGTGGTGGTGAAGAGACTCTATCACAGCTGAGCGCGTAAGGACGCCGACAAACTTTCCATCACTTACGACGGGGAAATCATTTTGAAAAGTATGTAAAGATTTTTCTACCACTGCAGTCAACGGTTCGTACGGCGAGATGGTTTTGAAATCCTTGATCATCAACTCGCCGACGGTGATTTTCTCAAGCTTTGAAGAAAGGACCGCGGCTTCAGCTTCTGAACTTGCGCCGCTGAAGACAAAAATGCCGACGAGTATGAGCCACCAGTTATAAAAAAATCCCACGATAATAAAGCCGATCGCGAAAAGTTTGCCGACATCGGCGGCAAGCCTTGTGGCTTCGAGATATCCTTTTTTCATCGCTATTATGCCCCGAAGAATTCTCCCGCCATCCATCGGGTATGCCGGAATGATGTTAAAAAGTCCGAGCATTACGTTCGCCCAGAAAAGATCTACCACCATGTTTCCGCTTTGGAGTGTGATCTCGGAAAATTGAATAGATGAGTCAACCGACTTCCCGAACAAAAGGAGCACCCCGGCGATCACGAAATTCGAAACGGGACCTGCGATCGTTATCCCCACTTCTTTTGCAGGATCGCGGGGTATCTCGGTGATCTGTGAGATACCTCCGATCGGGGATAGAATTATTGAGGCGATAGTGAGCCCGTACGATCTTGCTACTAAGCTGTGTGCAAGCTCATGAAAAAGGACGCAGACGAAAATTAATGCGCAGAAGACGACGCTATAGAAGCCTGCCTCGGGACCGCGCATCGTCGATTCCACGTACCATATGAATGCAAGGAGGAGCAGGAATGTGTAATGAACCCTTATAGGAATGTTGAACAACCGACCGGCCGGAAACGACCACCGCATCTAATTCTCGTTTCTTTGAATTTAAATCTCGGTTACATAAATGACAAGAAATTCGATTCCCGATGATTTCCAATGCAACGCGCTCAAATCATTTTTTTGACAAAGAATTTGTGCCGTTGGTTTAGCGTGGGACCCAGAAAACTTTCTATAATTGTGGATTTTAAGGACAAAGATGAAAAATTTTTAATGTAACAAAACGGCTGATGTGTCGTCTAATCAAGTAGCCAGCACTCAAAGAAGGAACCTACCTAGAATGCCTCCTTCTACCCGCCCTTGCCCAGGGCGGGTTTCTTTTTTTATAACGATTTGAGCGGATTCGAGGATCCGTCGCTCCTCATGAACTCCACAAGTTCCTTCAGATAATCTTTTCCCCCTTTTTCGAGAACATCCACATGTCCGGCATCAGCAACTATCATAAGCCGCGCGTTCTTGTTGAGGCCCTTCAGCCTCTCGGGATATTCTCTTTTCACTGAACGATCTTTCTCGCCGTGGACGATGAGAATCGGCACATCGACTCTTCGAATGTCGTCAGCAGGCGAAACCTCGGATGCTTTGAATTTTGCGAGGTGCTCAGCCCGCTTCAGCACGAGCTTCAAAAGGACTTTGCTCCTGATTCCTATCTTGCGCACCTGATGATCCAATGCAATGGAGAACAGATCGTAAAACGGCGCAACCGCGATCAAACGGCTCACCCTCTTGTCAATTGCAGCAGTCTGTACGGCAATCGCCGCACCCATCGACACGCCAAGAAGGGTTATATCCATACTATGACATTCTGATTCTATTTTATCTATCAATGCGACGACGTCGTGTTTTTCGTAATAGCCGAATGTGCAATAATCTCCTCCGCTGTCACCATGTCTTCGCATATCGATCAGGAAGACGCGCCCGCAAAATCCAGAAAGCTGCTTTGCATAATTCAACCCGCTAACTTTTGAATCCGTTATGCCGTGCAGGTAGATAACCGCGCCGTTATGTTCATTAGAGTCCTGAGGTTTAATTTCCCAATAGCTGAGCGATATGCCGTCTCCCGTCTTTAACAAACCTTCCTTGAAATCCAGCCCTATCTGTGATGGATGACTGAAACCGAATTTTTGTTGATAATATTCCGGGGTTCGTCGATGCGGGAATAAAAGCATCCTCGGTCCGACATAAAGTATGGAAAGAAATGCCGCCAACACGATAGCTGACAACGCAGCAAAGAATGCTATCATTTATGAAATTATCTTATGAAAAATGGAATGAATTTTCAACGAAAGCATTAAAATAAAAAAGGCCGCTCAGTGATGAAAAGCGGCCTTAGAATATCTTCGTACTTTACCGTACTAGAACTTGTAATCCACACCAACCGCAAAAATGTAGAAACCGAATCCTACGCGGGCCTGCAACGCCCAACTGTCACTTAGAAAATACCTGATTCCTGCGCTGCCACCAAGAGTAAACCCGCCAGCTGTCGGGCTGCTTAGTCCCGAGCCGCCGCTCCAAGACCATGTCGCTATTTCGTAGCCGAGAACTAAACCGAGGAACGGATCCCACTTCTTGTTGTCAAGCACAAAGTGGTACATACCGGATACACCGATATCTATGTATGTCCAGGATCCTCCAAATCCAAGTTCATTTTCGCTCCAATGGTAATAATCGAGCAATCCACCGATACCTATGATTCCAGGTCCAACTTCGCCTGGATTTGTTATTCCACGCTCATAATCGGCCCCGAGTGTAAGAGTACTCCCAACACCGCTCAACCCAATATGGACGCCAGCATAGTTCTTTTGGTTCTCAAATTGTGCACTTGCACTTGACGCAAAGAACGCAACCATCATAACCGCAAATAGCCACGTAGAAAGTTTGCGAATCATTGTGTTTCTCCTTTGTTTTTAATTTGTTTCAAATTAGCCCTTACAAAGACAGAATCGAAAAGTCGCGGCAACTTCATGAACCTTATGCTTGCCTCGCTCAGATTTAAGCGAGTCTCGTTATGTGAGTTAGCCGCACTCAATTTCAATAGGATAAAGTTTCTTCTTTTTCACAACAAAAGCAAGTGCTTTCTGAGAAATTGTGATTGAGGTCTCAAAATATTCCATGACCGAAAACGCATGAAGATTCGCCCACCAAGAGGAACGGATCTTAATGGTTCTTGCTTCGTTCCGCGCAGATTAGACGGGGCCCTTCATTTGAATATTTTGCATTCGGCGTGATGGTAATTTAAATTTATAAAAACTTGAATTACGATATTTATCGGTTCGATAAGATCGACTCCACCAATTCCCATCTGTTGAAGCTCGGAGAGGAAGGTTTTCCTGAAGGCACGGTTGTGGTTTCAGACGAGCAGACCTCCGGCCGCGGCAGGCTTGGAAGAAGCTGGGAATCGGAACCGCAAACAAATCTTTTGTTCTCGCTCCTCCTCCGGCCGCATTTTCTCCAGCGTGACGAAGTGTTCATCTTGACTTTCGCGGCGGCAGTCTCCGCTGCAAGAGCTATCGAGAAGGTTGCGCAAGTACAGCCGCAGCTCAAATGGCCGAACGACGTTTTGTTAAACGACAGGAAAGTCTGCGGAATCTTGCTCGAATCGGATTTCGACTTGAACGGCTTGAACCACGTTGTACTTGGCATCGGCGTGAACGTTAATCAGGAAAATTTCTCGCCGGCAATATCTAACCGGGCAATTTCGCTGCGGCAGTTTACCGGAAAAACATTCGACCGCGATGAAATTCTCTTTTCAATCTTGTCGGACTTTTCTTCCGTTTATGAGTCGCTGCAAAGACACGATTTTTATTCGGTCATGAAAAAATGGCGTGATCGCTCCGTCATGTTAGGCGAGAAGATTTCAGTAAGTGTAGCCGGAAACACATTCAATGGCATCTGTGATGGGGTGACGGACGACGGCGCGCTTGTTCTTCGGACTGACGATGGATTGAAAAGATTTACAGCGGGAGATGTAAGTATATTAAAGGCTTGACCGGGAATTCCGCAAAACATGAAAAAACTGTGCTCATCACGTCTCATTTATAATCTTGATTTGAAAAGTTGAGGGAACCCATGCTCCTTTGCATCGATGTAGGAAATACGACAACTCAATTCGGCGTTTATGACACCAAGAAACTGAAACGAGACTACCGTGTCGCCAGCGAAGTTGTCAGGACGGAAGACGAAATCGGCATCGTCGTCTCGTCGCTGTTGCAGCACGACGGAATCAAGCCGCGAAAGGTAAATGGCGTCGGCATTTCATCCGTCGTTCCGAATCTAACAGGTATCCTGGAACGAATGTCGAAAAAATATTTCAATTGCGATCCTCTCGTCATCACTTCCGAGCTGGAATTAGGAATAAGAGTGGACTACGATGAGCCGAAAGCGATCGGCAGCGACAGAATCTGCGTCGCGGTTGCTGGCTTCAAAAAATACGGCGGGCCGCTGATAATTCTTGATTTTGGAACGGCAACCACGTTCGACGTCGTTTCAAAAGACGGAGTTTATCTAGGTGGCGCAATTGCCCCCGGAATCGAAACCGCGGCAGCGGATTTACAACGGCGGGCCGCAAAACTTCCCCGAATTGAATTAAGCTTTCCGGACGAGGTTATCGGCAAGACGACCGTCGCAAGCATGCAGAGCGGAATAATGTTCGGCGCCGTCGATGCCATGGAAGGGATAGTGAGGCGTATAAAGATATCGCTCGGCGCGGAATCGAAAGTCATCGCGACCGGTGGATACTCAAAGATAATTGCGGCGAAGACTAAAGTGATTGACCATATCGAACCGGCTTTGGTTCTCGAAGGGATTCGCATTATTTACAAAGCGAATAAAAAGGAAGCCGGACGCAAAAGATTAGAAAACAATCGTTAGGTTTTAATTGTGATTACGATACCGAAAGTTCCCGAAAAAAACTTCGTCGTTCGCCCGGCGAAAAAGTCGGATTTACCTGCTGTCGTCAAGATGAGCCATGGCGTCAGCGAAATAGAAAATTTCCCGGGCCAAAAAATGAAAGTCGAAGACTTCATCCACTTCACCAAAGGAGATGGCGCGCTGATGCTCGTTGCTGAGTCGAGGGGAACACGTCGAGCTCGATCCCGCAGTGCAGGAGAAGTCGTCGGTTACATAACGGTATACCAGTCAGAGAACTATTTCTATCTCCCCTATGCTGTCACGAAAAAAGGTTGGCGAAGGCACGGTGTCGGCGGTGCATTGCTGGAACGGGTTGAGGCACTGGCTAAAGAGGCAAAGGTGGAGTATATTTTGATGAGCGTTTATGTATACAATTTGAGCGTTCACACTTTTCTGAAGGAGCGTGGATATACAGCGAGCAAGAGACTGATTCAATATTCAAAAATAATTGCGGGCAAAAAGAAAAAATGAGCAAGTCAGCCACGAGGCAGGTATCAAAGCCATCGAAGCGTAAATCACGCAAGAAAGTTCTTTCACGGAGAGGTTCATCCGCACAAGAATCACCGCAGAAATTGATGGTGAGCATCTCGGGACTGCGAGGTATCGTCGGTGAGTCGCTTGTTCCGGAAGTCGTAGTCAAATATGCCAATGCGTTTGCGATGTTCACAGGCCGGAAAAAGATTGTTATCGGTAGAGATGGCAGATATCATGGTGCAATGCTCGCGGAAATTTTAGCCGGGACTCTTGCAGCAAACGGGTGTGATGTTATGGACATAGGTATTTGTCCGACGCCCACCGTTCAACTTGCCGCTGAACATTCCGATACCGCCGGCGGAATTGCGGTGACGGCCAGTCATAACCCGCTTGAGTGGAACGGACTCAAATTTATCAACGATCACGGTGTATTCCTGGATGCCGAAGAAAATAAAAGGCTGTGGTCATACGTAGAGAAAAAAACGAAATATTCCTCTTATGAAACCACCGGCACAATTGAGCATAACGACTTTTTTCTCCGCGACCATATTAGACGCGTGCTTGCCATAAAGTCGGTAGATGTAGAAGCGATTCGCAGGCGTCATTTCAAGGTTGTAGTCGACTGTGTCAACGCGGCAGGATCCATGGTCGTGCCGCAACTCCTGCACGAGCTCGGCTGCATCACCGTAAAGATGAATTGCGACGGCTCAGGAAAATTTCCGAGGAAACCGGAACCGCTGCCTGAAAATTTGACCGAGATAATGCTCGGGGTTAAATCCGAAGGTGCAGACCTAGGAATCGTTGTCGATCCGGATGTCGACCGCCTGGTTCTGATCACCGAGAAAGGTGAACCCTTCAGCGAGGAATATACGATTGCACAGGCAGTGAAATTCATTTTTGAAAAAACGCCTGTTGAGCAGAGGATCGCCGCGGTGAACTTGTCGACGACTCGTGCGGTAGACAAAATTGCTCGCGAACTCGATGGAAAAATCTATCGTTCCGCGGTCGGTGAAATAAACGTCGTGAAGAAAATGAAAGAGATGAATTCAGTCATCGGAGGTGAAGGAAGCGGCGGAGTGATCTTACCGGAAGTTCATTATGGCCGCGACGCACTCGTGGGAATCGGGATCACGCTTCAGCATCTGCTGGAGTTCGGCGGGACGCTTTCCGAGATGAAAAATTCTCTTCCGAAGTTCGAAATCGTCAAAAAACGGATCGCACTTGGCAAGAAGAGCCCCGAGAAGATAATCGCGGCAATCAAGAAGCATTACTCAAAATTTGAGATGAACACGGAGGACGGGCTAAAGATCGACGCTGCCGATTATTGGATTCACCTCCGAAAATCCAATACCGAGCCGATCATCCGAGTTATCGCCGAAGCCGCAACCGAAAAAGAAGCTAGATCCCGCGCAGACGAAATTGAAAACCTGGTGGGAAGTCTCTGATGTCTTATCTCATTCTGATTGCCGATGACAATGTCGACAACATTTTGCTGATCAAGAGAATTTTAAAGCGTTCCAGCTTAAACCTCGAGTTCATGGATGCCGAGACAGGACGCGACGCTATCGAACTCGCCATGAGGAGAAAACCGGATCTGATTTTGCTGGACATGAAAATGCCCAACATGAATGGTTATGAAGCGGCGGCGGCCCTGAGGCTCAGCGAGGGAACGAACACAATCCCTATCATAGCCGTCACTGCACAAGCGATGTTGGGTGACAAGGAACGGGCGCTGCAGGCCGGGTGCAACGAGTATTTGACAAAGCCGCTTGACCCCATCCTTCTAATTGACACTGTAAAAAGATATTTGGCGGGAAAATCCGATGGAGAAAATGACGAAAAAAAATAAAGGTCTTCTCTCTCTCGGTATCGGAGTCGGGAGTGCATGGGCGTTTGCGATCTTGATCGTATTTCTCGCAAACAGGCTTCATCCCAACATGTCGCGAGATCTTCTTATCGATTCCATCTTAATAACAAACATGATTTCGGTTGCGATTTCCTTATTTGCGTTTTCCCGGTACGCCGTGCTTCGGGAAAGACTTCTTGAGTTCATAGCGTTCGCGTTTCTCATCGGCGGTTTCATAAGAATCACCGGAATCATAATATCTGATCTTGGGATCTTCTGGCAAGGTGAGCATGCTTTTTATTTTCAACTCGCAGCATGGCAGGGCGGGGAATTCCTACTCGGATTGATGCTCGCGGTGGGAACACTTTTGGTTTGGATTTTCCCCAAATCTAAATCCGTGCTTCTCGATGTTTTTGCAGCCATCGTAATCGCGTCAATAGTGGTCTTTGTCATCATGTTAGTTTCAAGCAAATACTCCCTGGGCGGACAAATATCATTCGGCAATTTACGCTTGCTGACATTCGCTGCGTCGGGTCTATTTCTGATTTCATTCATCGGGGTCAGTAGAAACTACGTCAGGTATCCGACGCTTTTCAATTATTCGATCAGCATCACTCTATTCCTTCTGACCTTCGCAGGGATGGTCAAATCTTTTTCCTCTTCCGTTACTGATACCGCATCGACGGCTGAGGCGGGGTTGACCTTGATGGCATATCTCATCGGTGCAATCGGAAGTCTTACTGATGTCGGACAAATTTTCAATGAGTACGTCAGGAGTTCTGAAAAAATAAAGGCGGCAAATGAGGAACTGCAAAAATACGAGATCTATATAGAGAAGGTCCCCGATCCGATATTAATCACAAATGAAGATGGAGTGACACTTTACGTTAATCCCGCCTTTGAGGAGAATTTCGGATATTCACTTGCAGAAATGAAGAAGAAAGGATTTTACGATATCTATGATGCGGATGATAGAGAAAAAGCTGCGCAGCACGTCGGTCCGGTAAATGACGGGACAGGCGGGGAATTAGAGCTGACGCTGGTAAAGAAAGACGGGCAGAAGATAGACTCGCTTTTGAATTCGGCGCCTATCATCATAGACGGCAAGCGGCTCGGAAGGATAACAATTTATAGAGACATAACGAGAAGAAAACAGCTTGAACATCGCAACCAGGTTCTCAGTGCCGCGGTTGAGAATACTGATGAGGCGATCTCGTTGACGGATCCGGGTGGACGCGTTACCTTCCTGAACTCGGCGGCAGAAAAACTCTTCGGCTACACCCTCGAGGATTTGCCCAGGGGAAGCCTGTGGGCGCTGGTTTCCCCGGGGTTCGGGTACACGAACGCAAGGGAGATCTATGTTCGGACCGTCCGCAGCGGGACCTGGCGGGGCGAAGTCCTGAACCGTAAGAAGGATGGAACAGAGTATTACATATCATTAAGCACAAGCTCGATCAAGGATAACAACGGGAAAGTCATTGCATTGGTCGGGATCTGCGAGGATATCACCGAGAAAAAATGGGAAGAGAGGAGAAAGGAAGCCGTCTACCGTGTGGCACAGCTGGCAATTTCAAGCGGAAGACTCTCGGAGCTTGCGCAGTCGGCGGTGGAGCTTCTCGCAGAAATTCTCAACGCACCCCTCGCGGTCATGTATTCATACGATGAGAAAAATATTACGCTTGAATTAATCGCTCAGCACAACGCATTGAGAAAGAATCTAAATTTTCCGATTCTCCAGAGATTGGAGACCGAGCCCGGAACCGATGCAACCAGAGCAGCAAAATCCTGCGCCACAATATTTGGCGGGCAGCTCTCCGACACTGAATTCTCCCTATTCGAAGACGAGCCGCTGTTCCATGATGCTAAGGGCATGGTGAGCATACCTCTCCTAAGCTCAGGGGAGCTTATCGGCGTCATCCAATACGTGACGACAGTTGCCGAAGGCGGCATTAAGCATGAGATGAACTTAGCCGAAGTCGCAGCATCTGAGCTCGCAGTCGGCATACAGAGGCTGAGGCTGGCGTCAAAGATTGCCGAGCAGGCTGATCAGCTTGAAAAAATATTTGCCAGCGCCGCCGAAGGGATAATGCTCGTAAACAGACTGGGCAGAATATTACTCATGAACGAAGGCGGGAAAGAAATATTTGGAATCAAAGATGTTCCGGAAATCAAGTTTGGGCAATATACCGAAATTTTCGGAATGCGCATGTTAGATGGTTCCCGCCTTCCCGAAAACATTAATCCCGTGAAATTGGCCGCGCTCGACGGAAAGAATGTCCGGAATTTCGAGTTTACTATTACGCGCTTTGGAGTAGTGAGGGTGCTCTCGATAACCGTTTCACCTTTGATCGATCCGAGCGGCAGTCTCAGCGGAGCAGTTGCAATTTTCAGCGACATCACCGATCGAAAAAAGAACGAGGAGAGAATCGCTTACCAGGCAATGCTTCTCCGGGAAGTGAACGACGCAATAATCGCCGCCGACCGGAAGGGAAAAATCACTTCGTGGAATCCAGCGGCAGAGAGATTATACGGCTGGAAATCCGAAGAGGTCATCGGGTTGCCGTATGATGATGTGATCCAATCGGGTTATAAAGGAGTCACGCGTGATGAAGTGGCGCTCGAAAAAAACAACTTGTGGCGCGGTGAAGTGATCAATTATTCCAAAGGAGGAAAAGAACTTTACATTGACTCTTCGGTAGCCATGGTGCGGGACTCCGGCGGAGCTTCCACCGGAACCGTATCAATAAATAGGGACATTACCGAACAGAAGAAGAATGAAATTGCAATCAAGAAGCAGAACAAAAGACTTTCGGTGATCAATAGAACGGCATTTGCTGTAAGAGATGCCTTAGATGTCTCGGAGATCTTGAATAAGAGCTTGACGCGGTTACTCGAGTTTGAGGATGTCTCCGCGGCGGCAATTTACTTATTGAATGAGAGATCGGAAAATCTGGAGCTTACGGCATCGCTAGGATTCAGTCAACGTTTCGAAAAAGACCAACAGACTCCTAAATCTACCGAGGGTCTGTTTTCCGAAGTAATGAACCATGGCGAAGCAATGATTTTTCCGGAAATAGAAAAAGCTCTTGACCGCTCGGACATTTTTAAAACCCTTGCGGAAGAAACAATGACGTCTGCAGTGATCATCCCGATTATCGGAACCCGCAAGGCACACGGAGTGCTCGTCACTGCAGCAAAAGAAAAATCCGATGTCACTCAGACCGACAGAGAATTTCTTATGATGGTGTCGCGCGTGATCGGCGCTGCAGTCGAAAATGCCTTCCTATACTCGGATGTGCTGGAGAAATCCAAGGAGCTTGAAGACTCTAACGAACAACTGAGGATGTCGAAAGTCTGGGTCGAAGAAGCCAATGCACAGCTTGTTCAGGCAAATCAGCAGCTTGAAGACGCGAGCCGCCTGAAAAGCCAGTTCCTCGCTAATATGAGCCACGAGCTCCGTACGCCTCTAAATTCAATTATAGGCTTTACAAACTTAATCTTGACCGACGATGCTCAGCCTCCGACCGGGGACCAAAAAGAAGGCTTGGACATCGTTCTCAGAAATGCGAAGAATCTCCTCGCTCTCATCAACGATATCCTTGATCTATCAAAGATAGAAGCCGGTCGAATGACAATTGCCCCTGAAGAATTTAAGATAGACGCCGTCGTCAATGACGCGCTTACAACCGTTGAGCCTCTCATCGGCGACAAGCCCGTCAAGCTGCTCGGTGAAATTGATTCTGCAGTGCCGGCGATCCAATCCGATCCCGCGAGAATAAAACAGATTATCCTGAACCTTCTAAGCAACGCGGCAAAATTCACGGATGAGGGTCACATAAAGGTTGCGGTGAAAATGCTTGATCAAAACTTCGTGAGTGCCGCGGTGGAAGACACCGGGACCGGAATCCCTCCGGAATTTCTCGAGGTCGTATTCGAGGAATTCAGACAGGTGGACGGGTCGAATACCAGGAGACATGGTGGTACCGGCCTGGGGCTGGCAATCTCACGAAAGCTGGCGCGGATGCTCGGCGGAGATTTGACTGTCCGAAGCGAAGTCGGCAAAGGTTCGACTTTCACATTGACCATTCCTTTAGTTTACCTTCCCATCGAGAAAACAAAAGCGGAAGAACAGGTTCAAGCTGCCCCTTCGACCTCGGCTTCCGAAGGAGCCGTTGCGCGGGCGGGCAACTTGGTGGTGTGCATTGACGATGACCCGGAAGTTCTTCTTCTTTTGAAGAACCACCTGGTTTCAGAGGGGTTCGAATTCTATGGCGTAACTGATTCGAGAAACGCCGTCGATACTGTTCGTCAATTCAGGCCGGTTCTTGTTACGCTTGATATCATGATGCCGAACAAGGACGGCTGGCAAATTCTCCAGGAATTGAAATCGGATCCCGACCTCAAAGATATTCCTGTCATCATCCATACCGTCGTTGACAATAAAGCACTTGCAGTTTCGCTCGGCGCCGAATCATACCTCATCAAACCCGTCCAACCGGAGAAAATCATATCTGTAATCAGAAAATATACCGGGACAGACGAAGGAGAAATACTTGTCGTCGACGACAACGAAGATTTCACAAACTTTCTCCGCAATTTGCTGGAGAAAAGTAAATTTACAATATACACGGCCCGGAACGGTGTTGAGGCTATTAAGCTTTTACATAGGGAAATCCCGCGGCTTGTTTTCCTCGATTTGCTAATGCCCGAAATGGACGGTTTTGAAGTCGTCGAGAAAATGTATGAAGATGAAAAACTGAAAGAAGTCCCGATCGTTGTCCTGACGGCGAAGGAAGTCACGAGAGACGAACGGGCCAAACTCAACTCAAAAATAAAAAATGTCGTCAGAAAAGAAGGCCTCACGAGAGAAATTATTTTGCGCGAGGTTAACAAATTCATACAACGAAAAGTCGAGCGAGCTTGAATTCACTTTACCATTTAATAAGACCATGGACGAGCGGCAAAAAATATTAGCGGTTGACGACGCACCGGACAATTTGATTCTCCTTGACAAGCTGTTGAAGCGCCGGGGATTCGATGTAGTTAACGCATCAAGTGGAAAGGAATGCTTGTCGAAAAGTATTTCCGAGCACCCCGACCTGATCATTCTTGACGTGGCTATGCCCGAGATGAGCGGATTCGAAACGCTTAAACATCTCCGGGAAAATGAAATCACGAAAGGCATCCCGGTCATAATTTTGACCGCAAACTCCAAGGACGCGAAAAGCATCGAAGAAGGTTTTACACTCGGGGCAGACGAATACCTGACGAAACCCATAGAACAGGATGAGTTGATCGCAAGAGTCAGATCGATACTCCGTGCGGTCAAAGCGGAACAAGATCTCGAGCAGTTGAAAGCCGATTTCCAGTCTATGCTGGTTCACGATCTCCGCAGCCCGCTGTCCGTGATCATCGGAGTTCTTGAGTTGGCTGCAAACGGAGAGTTCGATAAGAATCCTGTTGACCTGAAGGAATTCCTGGGGTCCGCTCTGGATACTTCTCAAAAGATGCTGACCTTAATAAACGACATTCTCGATGTCGCGAAGCTAGAGGCCGGCAAACTCCAGTTAAACAAACAGCCGAATGATTTCAATGTGGTAGTCGGCAGCGCCGTAGCCCGGTTGAAGGTTCTCGCGCGAGAAAAAGAAATTTCATTGACAATTCGAGAGGAAAAAAATATCCCCATCTGCGAATTCGACAGCGGAAAACTCGAACAGGTCGTGACGAATCTTGTAAGCAATGCCATTAAGTTTACCCCAAAAGATGGAACAGTAAACATCAGAACTTACGTCAAGCACTTTGACGACGAAGTCCCCGGATTGAAGGGCGATTATGCCGCGTTAGATGTCGAAGACACGGGCGTTGGAATTTCGTCAGATGAGATACCGCTTATTTTTGATCGTTATAGACAAGTCAAGAGTGCACAGGCATCAAAGCAAAAAGGTACCGGGCTAGGTCTCACGATTGTCAAACGCGTGACGGAAGCCCACGGCGGAAAAGTATTTGTCGAATCTTCTTTAGGTAGAGGGACGAGATTTAGCGTCGTCATACCGCTGAGCGGCGAGAAAAAGTAAGGCAAATTAGAATTCCCTCAGCTAAGTTCTAAGGGTTAAACATATTCTTCTGTAGAACCATTTTGAAAATGATCGGGAAACGAATCTTTGATTGACGTTCGTCCACTTTTGAGATTGTCCATGGTGCAGGGAATCGGCGCTGCACGACTCCGCTCACTCGTAAACCATTTCGGGGATCCGGAATCGGTTCTCAATGCGACCGAACGCGAGTTGATCAATGTCGACGGAATTGACCGCGCACTTGCCCGAAGAATCATATCAGAGGAGGATTTCGAAGAGAAAATACAGCTTCAGCTTTCCAGGCTCAACAAGTCGGAAGCGAGAATTGTAACTTTTTGGGACAAGGAATATCCGGAGAATCTGAAAAAAATCTATGACCCACCGGTGATGCTTTTCGTCAGAGGCCAGCTATCGAGCTCCGACAAGTATTCGATTGCTGTTGTCGGAACCAGAAATCCGACACCTTACGGCAGGCACGTGGCGGAAAAATTTTCGGCTGAAATTGCGGAATACGGAATTGTGGTCGTCTCGGGTTTGGCTCGAGGTATCGACACGATCGCCCATGCGACAACAGTCCGCTCGGGTGGAAGAACAATTGCGGTTCTCGGGAGCGGCGTGGACGTCATATATCCCAGCGAGAACAAAAGACTCGCCGAACAAATATTTGTCAGCGGTGCAATCATTTCCGAATACTACATGGGTTCAAAACCGGACGCGGTCAATTTCCCGCGCCGAAATAGAATCATAAGCGGGATTTCACTCGGGACAATTTTAGTCGAGACCGCCGCGGATGGCGGCGCGATGATTACTGCAAGCTTCGCACTCGATCAGAACAGAGAAGTGTTCGCTGTTCCAGGACAGATATTTGAAAGAAAATGTGAGGGCACAAACAAGCTCATACAAGAAGGCCGGGCAAAACTCGTCGGGAATATCGCTGACGTCGTGGATGAGCTTCGCTACAAACTCAAACCTATTTTGAAGGACCAGCAGAGACCTCCCGCAAAGATACAACTCTCGATATTCGAACAAAAAATATTCGATGCCATATCCGACGATCCTGTTCATGTTGATGTCCTCGCCGACAAATGCGAAATTTCAACATCCGATATACTGGTACAATTGCTCAGCCTCGAATTGAAAGGAGTTGTTAAGCAATTGCCGGGTAAGTATTTTATAAAATGCGGATGACGTGAGAGGCGCCAAGTATTTGAGAAGCAATGTTGAATTCTATACTCAATGTTCCTTGCGCTTCACTTATCGATCATATTAAATGAAAAGGAATTGAATGATAATCGTTACCGGCGGAGCGGGATTCATCGGAAGCGCAATAGTCTGGAGATTGAACCAGCTCGGAAATGACAATATCATCATCGTTGACAACTTAGGAACCGACGAAAAATGGAGGAACTTGGTTCCACTAAAATTCCGTGACTACATAGAGAAGGATGACTTCCTTGATCTCATCGCGAACAGCAAACTGGGCATGCGGCATGGCAAAAACAAAGTCGATGCAATCATACACATGGGTGCATGCTCCTCGACGACGGAGCGAGACGCGACCTTCCTTATCCAGAATAATTTTGAATACACAAAGCAGCTTGCGATTGCCGCAGACAAATTGAGTGCGCGTTTCATCTATGCCTCAAGCGCAGCGACATACGGCGACGGAACGGGCGGGTTCGACGACAATGAGAAAAAAATAGATCGGCTTCGACCGCTCAACATGTACGGCTATTCAAAGCAACTTTTTGACAAATGGGCGTCCCAAAACGACATGTTCGGCAGAATCGTGGGATTAAAATATTTCAATGTCTTTGGTCCTAACGAGTACCACAAAGGCGATATGCGCTCCATGGTGCTGAAAGGTTTCGAGCAAATAAAATCTTCCGGAAAGATAAAGCTCTTCAAATCCTATCGGAAAGATTACAAAAACGGCGAACAGGTGCGCGATTTCTTGTATGTGAAAGATGCAGTCGAGATGACCCTCTTCTTTCTGGAAAATCGCGATGCGGGCGGTTTGTTTAATATCGGGAGCGGAGCTGCAAATTCATGGAACGGTTTGGCATCTGCGATTTTTAAGTCGCTGGGTAAACCTAAAAAGATTGAGTATATAGAGATGCCCGACGCCATAAAAGAGAAATATCAATATCACACCTGCGCGGACATCTCTAAGCTGCTTGAAGCAGGTTTTGTAAAGCCATTGACAAGTCTCGAAAATGCCGTATCGGATTACGTGAAGAATTACCTGATGAGTGAAAAGAGACTAGGAGAGTAAGATTTTCGTTATTTGCACTCCTTCACCTGTCGTGTTAAATTGTAACTGAAGAAATTTAAATCTGCGTATTTTGGGAAGAATTTAAGCTTTCTCCAAGTTCGCGAATGCATAATCGGGGCAGTAGCTCAGTTTGGGAGAGCGCCAGAATCGCACTCTGGAGGTCGGGGGTTCGACTCCCCTCTGCTCCACGCTTCAAAGTTCATTGGTTCGTTGCCAATGATCGTCAGAGGATTATTGTTGTCCTTTGAAAATTGAATAGAGTTCTTTGAGGTCAAGTCCTGTGCAACGGAAGGTTGCCGAACCCCGCCAGGTCCGGAAGGAAGCAACGGTAAGCGTATTGACCGTGTGACACAGTAAGCTTGACCTCAAAAAAAATTCTGATCTATTTTTTCGATAGCCTGGGAAGTCGCGGGCTAAAAAAGTTTTTTCACTTACTGGTACAAAGTTGTTTAATAAACACGGCGCATTCGGCCAAACACGGGAAATCAAAATAGAATTTATAACTCTGTTAGGCCTCATTGCCGCCTTTTTTCCAGATTATTCAGATTCAAATTTCGGGAATGAAACCTTCCCGTATCGGTACGACGGTGTCGTGCCTGAAAAATTTTTAAAATTATTTTTTAAAACCGTTGGAGTCGTAAGAGACTGCGTCCGGAGTTTTAGCCCCCATTGGAAGGTTGCCTGTGGGGAGAAAAGTGTAATGTATTATCCAGAAGAATCGTCCGGGGACCAATTCAAAGAAAATCATAATTTGTCTTTAGTTGTCCTATTCTTTTCATTTGCCCGTGATGGGTATACATTCAAGAAGAATGGAACCTCCAAATGGAGCCATTCGGGAAAAGACGAGAATCCCCATCTTAAATGTTTACATCACTACTCTGGAAGAACACCGTTGAGCCGGCACCAAACCAGCCGCAATTCGGCCTGCAGCCTCCCTCCGCTTAAAGAGATAGGTCATTATGAAAAAGGAGATTATTATTAATGAGACTGCCGATCAGATCCGTATTGCTATTACAGAGGACGGCAGGCTCGCGGAAATTTTTGTCGAGTCGCCCGGAAAAGAACGGATGGTGGGAGATATCCACCTCGGTAGGATCGCCAGGGTTATGCCCGGAATCAGGGCGGCTTTTATCGACATCGGTCAAAAGCAAGATGCGTTTCTGCATTTTTCGGACATAGATCCGAATACAAGCGAATATTCTTCGCTGATAGGCGACGAAGAACCTGAAATCGACGACGGAGAGGACGACGATGAGGGTGTCGCTGTTCCGACAACATCCGGGCCATCCGGATCTCAGAATGGTTCCCGCCAACCTGAACGGACCCCTTCGGGGCAAACAATGCAGAGGCCGCAGCGACCCTCACAAAGGGAAATACATCTCGAGCGCGGACATAGCATCATAGTCCAGGTTACAAAGGAGCCCATAGGGAAAAAGGGCGTCCGCGTGACGAGCAAGGTTTCCCTCCCGGGAAGATATTTGGTGCTTCTTCCATTTGATGGACGGATAGGTGCGTCAAAGAAGCTTTACAACTTTAAGGAAAAAAAGAGACTCAAGAGAATTGTAAGAAGTATGCTTCCTGAAGGCTTCGGTCTCATTATAAGAACGGTGGCGGAGGGGAAAGACGAGGAACTTCTAAAAAACGATCTAGAACAACTCATAAAAACCTGGCGTGAGATCGAGAAGAGTGTAAAGACCGATCAACCACCGGTATTGCTCTACAAAGATTTGTCCACCGTTTCAAGCGTCATCAGGGACCTCTTCAACAATGAAGTTCAGAGAGTCGTGACTGATTCGCGCCGACTCTACAAGGAGATCACTACTTACGTAAAGTGGTTTTCCCCTACACTAGCCGATAAAATCGAATTCTATCGCGGCAGGACGCCTATCTTTGATGTCTTTGGGGTTGCCAAAGATATGCAGGAGTCACTCGGAAGACGAGTCGCATTGAAATCAGGCGGATATCTTGTCATAGATACAACCGAGGCGATGACTGTCATCGATGTGAACAGCGGACGATACGCTGCGAACAAGGAACAAGAGCAGAACTCACTTCGTACAAATCTTGAAGCCTCACGCGAGATCATAAGGCAACTCAGACTGCGCGACATCGGAGGAATAATCGTGGTCGACTTTATCGATCTGGAGGAGGAGCGAAATAAGAGAAAGGTCTATGACGAACTCAGGAGAGAGTTCCGTCATGACAGGGCAAAGGCAACTGTTCTTCCAATGACGGAGTTCGGACTGGTCCAAATTACGAGACAAAGAATCCGCCAGAGCATTATGCAATCATTTAGCGAGACGTGTCCGGTATGCGCGGGAACCGGCATAGTCCAAAGCAGGGCAACGATTCTTACGGAGATATCCGCCTGGCTGGGAAGATTTAAATCCGAAGGCCGCGGCCGCAGGATCAAGCTTGCCGTAAGTCCGTACATCGCATCTTATTTGAAAGAAGGCAAGCCAAGCCATATAATGAGTTTGATGTGGAAAAACAAAATTCTGATAAAATTAGAACCGAATCCCACGTTGCCCGTAAATACATTCAAGATATTCTCCATATCCGAGAAAAGAGATATAACCGAGGAATTTAGAAGTTAATTGGTGTTGAGTCGCCATTAAGGACGCGGATTACACTACGACGGCAACGACCAAATGGAATTATCAGCTGCAGCAATCTTTTTAAAGCGGGATAGTGGAACGGTAAAGACAGAGTCTTTATTTTACAGGAAGAACCATATCAAAAAAAGAAACTCGATTTTTCCGAATTTTTAAAAGCTTAGGTGCGATCGATGAACAACCATGAGATCAAGATGTATCCTAAGAAAAGGATTGCCCTTGTGGCCCATGATAACAAGAAAAAAGAATTGCTGGAATGGGCGGAATATAACAAGGACATATTGAAGCAGCACGAACTTTTTGCGACCGGCACATCGGGCAAAATGGTCTCGGATGCGACCGGCATGAAAATAAAGAGAATGCTCAGCGGTCCGGTCGGCGGCGATCAGGAAATCGGCGCTAGAATCGCCGAGGGCAAGATCGATATTCTGATTTTCTTTTGGGACCCGCTCGAGCCCCAGCCTCATGATCCCGATGTGAAAGCCTTGCTGCGTATAGCGGTGCTGTGGAACATACCCGTAGCATGCAACAAGGCTTCCGCAGATTTCCTGATCTCATCTTCATTGTTTCACTCCGAATACAAAAGAAAAGTGATCTTGAATGTCAGGTAAATAACCGCATCTTTCAATTTTCTCAGCGAGTTAATAAATTTTAGTTCGAAAAATTAATTAAAAGGAGTCAGTGTATGCGAATCGGAATTCTAACCGGCGGCGGTGATGTCCCGGGTTTAAATCCCTGTATCAAGGCGGCGGTCTATCGAGCCGAAGATGCAGGTGTTGAAATTTTCGGAATAAGACGCGGCTGGGCTGGATTGTTATATTACAATTTGGATTCAAAAGATAATAATGAATGGATTATTTCGCTTAACAAACAGAACACTCGGACAGTTGACCGGTCCGGCGGAACATTTCTTCATACCTCGAGAACAAATCCGGGTAAAGTAAAACCGAAAGATGTTCCTGAATTTCTCAAAGATCCCAAGAGTCCCGCAAAGAAAGATGACCCTCCTCTCGATTTCACACCTCACGTGCTGAAGGTTCTCGAAAAGTTGAAGATTGACGCTCTTCTTCCGATCGGTGGAGACGACACACTGAGTTTCGGAGTCCGACTTCATAAAGAAGGTTTCCCTGTTGTGGCGATTCCCAAAACTATGGACAACGACGTGTATGGAACTGACTATTGCATCGGTTTTTCAACCGCGGTGACTCGAAGCGTAAATTTCATAACGGCGCTGCGAACACCCGCAGGCTCGCATGAGCGTATTGCTGTCGTCGAGCTTTTCGGAAGAAATTCCGGTGAGACATCATTGATTTCTGCGTACTTAGCCGGTGTCGATAGAGCAATTATCTCCGAAGTGCCATTCGATCCTGAGAAGTTAGCAAAACTCCTTCTCGATGATAAGAAAAGGAATCCGAGCGACTACGCGATCATGACCATCTCAGAAGGCGCTCAAATGACTGCCGGCAAAATTATCGAATATGGTGAGGCGGATGCATATGGGCACAAAAAACTCGGAGGCATCGGGCAAATTACGGGTGATGCGCTCAAACAGATAACCGGTTCAGATATTATTTACCAACAGGTGGCTTACCTCATGCGTAGCGGCGAACCCGACGCGTTGGACAGAATGGTTGCTATAAGTTATGCGAACTTGGCGACAGATCTGGTAATAAGAAAAGAATTGGGTAGAATGGTTGCCTTAAGAGAAGGCAAATATACACACATACCTCTCAGTAACATCACAGAAGGCTTGAAGCGAGTTGACGTTGGCGAACTTTATGATGCGGAATCCTATAAGCCAAAAGTCGCTCACATTCTCAACAAGCCGATGTTCTTATACTAAGAATCAAACTAAAGGATATCTTACGGCGGAACGGAAGGTTTTTGTTCCGCCTTTTTTCTTTTCGGAAAAGTCTGGGGACTACAGGTCAAGAACCAAGTCCAGCCTCTTATCGCGACATTCGCGGCTTATTCTCGGCCTTCGCACTCTCAATCATTTTAACTCATGCGCGCTCCAGTGGTTCTCAATTGTCTCGTGAACTTCGTGCGTACCAACTTTCAGCCAGGCATGACTTCGCCGAGTGATATCTGATGGATAGGCTTGTCTCCTGTCCTAAAATGCCCAAAAAGGGGTAGATGTCCTTCTCTCTGTTGAATTATTCAACGAGGAACTAGTTGGTGTACTTCTTTTTTCGGCGATTTTTCAACTCCTTCAGCGTTGACAATTGGCACTATTCTTGCCCCACTAACGCTTGACGATTTTTGAAAATTCCGTATCAATACAAATAGCATAAAAAAGGAGAATTAAGCTATGAGGAAAATGATTTCTATCAGTTTGTCGGTATTATTCCTCACAGTTGGGTTGGCTTTTCCTCAGGCATCCGCACCGAAGCCGGGCATCCAGGTTGTCGGCATGACACCTTATACCCTGACGCAGGTTTATGGCTCCAAAGGAAGCTCGATGTATGCCACGACAGGCTTGAATACTGTCGGAGAGAAGACAATCGTCTACCTGCAGGCGATCGATTCGGCAGGAGGCACAATCCAGTCGGTAACATGGTCGGTTGTTGATCCACAAGGCAGCCAAGCGCAGATAGACAGCGCAAGTGCCCCATTCACCACCATTACCGTTGATACGACCGGACAGTATACAGTTCATCTTTCAATAACCACTCAAGGCGGATCAGCAAGCGCTTCCACTGTAATTACTTCTGCAAATTATGTGGGTGTCGGCACGATGGGCATTGCGACAAATGACACCATGAGTGCTGATACTAAGTTTGCTAATTTCCCGCAGTGCGCATACTGCCATGAGTTTCTCAGCCCGTCAACGGACAGGACGGCTGATGCTCCTCATTGGTCGCAGACCGAGCACGCGGGCATGTTTAAGAATGGGATCAATGGTCACGTCAGTTCACATTATGGCTCATCCTGCATGAAGTGCCACACCACCGGCTACAATCCCAACGCCGCGAATGGAAACTTTGCGGACATCAAGAATCGGGTTGGATGGACATTCCCAACCGTACTTAACGACAGCAACTTCGCTCATCTGTTCCGCACCTCTCCTGCACTCGCACAGTTAGGAACCATCGGGTGCGAGAGCTGTCATGGCCCTGGCGATCAGCACGAGGGCGATCCGACGAAAATATCGGTGTCCCTCGGCTCTTCGGTATGTTTGCAGTGCCACGACTCACCTCCGAATGAGATCGAAGGAAGAATGTGGATGAACAGCCCGCACGACAGCGGAATGGCTGCGATACAAGCCGAAGAATCTCTCGTAAACAGCGGCTCATCAACATGCGGGCAATGTCATAACGGTGGAGGGTTTGCAGACTACGCTCTGGGAAATTCTCTTCAATCGATGTACAGCCCGCTCCCATTGACATGCGCCGGGTGCCACGATCCTCACGATGCATCGAAACCGTACCAGCTTAGAAAAGTCACTGCCGACACGTTGACGAACGGATTTGAAATAACCGAAGGCGGAGTTGGACAGCTTTGCATGAATTGCCATAGATCTCGCTCGAGCGCCACCGTGGCGGTCGCAAAAGGCTGGTCTTCTCACTATGGACCACACGAGGGACCACAAACCGATCTGTTCTTCGGTCAGAACGGATATCAGTTCGGCGACAACACGATTACGGGTCTTAACACGCATGCACAACTTGCCGACGCGTGCGTAACATGTCATATGGCAACCGACACGCTTGATGCGAAAGCGAAAAACCTGCTGGGCGGCCACACATGGAAAATGAGCGGACCAGACAGCACGGGCAATCAAGTCGACAATACAACAGCGTGCCAGTCCTGCCACGGACCGATCACAGATTTTGATCAGATTCCCGCTCCTTATGACTATGCCGGCATCGCCAACGGCGGACCGATTCCAGGAGTTCAGACCGAAGTGGATTCTCTGCTGAGCAAGCTCGCCTCCATACTTCCTGACTCATTGGTCAATGGAACCATTAGCTCAAGTGGTGCCAAAGCTCTCACGCAGAATCAATTGGGCGCATATTGGGATTACCTGCTGGTTATTAAAGATGGAAGCCATGGCGTTCACAACGCAAAATATACTTTTGCATTGTTACAAAGAGCGCTCGGTCAGCTCACCGGAGTGAAAGTTGTAAGCGACAATAGGCCACGATCTTACGCTCTGGAACAAAATTACCCAAACCCGTTTAACCCGACGACCACAATAAATTTCTCGGTCCCCAAGACAGGGATGGTCAACGTCTCGGTTTACAATTCGATAGGACAGCTAGTCAAGGTATTGAGTAACGACAACTACGTTCCGGGCACGTACCAGATAACATGGAACGGTGCGAATGGTGCAGGAACTCCAGTTGCCAGCGGAGTGTATTTTTACAGGTTAGCTGCAAAAGATTACACCAACACGATGAAAATGGTATTTCTCAAGTAAAACGAGAGATGGATAAGCACCACCAATCCCGCAAAGGCATAACCTTTGCGGGATTTTTTATTTTAGAACGCATTCTCTATTACTCGAATCCTGGTCTCACTTCGTCTAATCTCCACAACCACAACATCAAATCTGAACTCATAGTCCTCAAGGTTTCGTTCCGCAATATACCCTTCGGCCACTTTGCGTATCTGATCCTGTTTCTCCGAATTCACGGCCTCTTCCCCGGTTCCATAAGTATCGCCCGTTCTTGTTTTGACTTCACAGAACGAAATGAGCTTTCCCCTCCTTACGATGATATCGATTTCACCGTGGCCGTATCTGAAATTTCTTTCGACTATCTCGAATCCATGACGGCTCAGGAACTCTGCCGCAAGATTCTCCCCCCTTGCACCCACAAGTTTATTCGACATCGTTTTCTTAAAGGGCAATAGAAAAACTTCTGCGGTGTATCGGTGAAAACCCACGCTCGCGAATCGCTTGCAGATGCTCGGCAGTCAGGTATCCTTTATTTTTATCAAAGAAATAGCCGGGAAAATCCTCTGAATAGCCGTACATCAACGCATCTCGTGAAGTCTTTGCGAGGATAGACGCCGCAGCGATTGAAAAAACATCCCGATCACCCTTGATAATGGAGACGCATGTGAAATTTCTTAGGTTCAAGAATTTTCCGTCGATCAGAACAACTTGCGGCTTGATCTTCAGCGACTCGATTGCTCTTAATACTGCAAGCCGCGTCGCATTTAAAATGTTTATCGAATCGATTGTTCCATTAGTGATATGAGCCACCGAGAAGTCAAGTGCGCTGTCTTTGATTATTGCCGCTACGGCTCCGCGTTGTCTCTCCGGAATTTGTTTGGAATCGCAAACGCTTCCGACAATCTCTCCGGACAAATTTTCGATCCGGGTCCTATGAAAAATTACGGCAGCTGCTGTTACTGGTCCTGCTACAGGTCCCCTTCCGGCTTCATCGACGCCCGCAACATATTCCACGCCCTCCCGTAAGAACATTCTTTCTAACTCGACCGTGGGGAATTGCTTCATTTCGCACCTAATTTAACTAATATTCCTGAGATTATTCCCCGGCATTTCTCAATCTACGGTTGATAATTGAGGCGCCGTTTGTTAAGATACTATCGTGAAAATGACACTGGCAGCGTGTCTGATATTTTTTTTCTTCTGCAGTGCTTATGGCAGCAGGAAAATTTTACTGATACGCGTCGATCGAACGATTAATCCTGCTACGGCAGAATATATAATCAACTCCATCTCGAAGGCTGAAGCTGAACATGTTAGTGCGTTGGTGATTGAAATGGATACCCCCGGCGGATTGCTCGAAGCTACAAGAAAAATCGTTCAGGGGATTCTCGGTTCGTCCGTTCCTGTAATTGTCTACGTTGCGCCGAGCGGTGCACGAGCGGGCTCTGCTGGTGTTTTCATTACCCTTTCCGCAAATATCGCTGCCATGGCGCCGGGCACCAACATAGGTGCAGCGCATCCTGTTGGTGCGGGAGCGGAGGACACATCCTCCGTGATGTCGGAGAAAGTGACGAATGACGCAGCGGCGTTTGTCAGGGCAATCGCGCAGAAGCGGCATAGAAACGTAACGTGGGCTGAACGCGCGGTCCGCCGCAGCATATCGAATTCAGAATCGGAAGCTCTCAAGCAGAAAGTTATCGATTTGATTTCGCCAAACTTGGACAGCCTCTTGAAAGGAATCGATGGGAAAATGGTCGAGACGAGTGAAGGCTCAATTAAACTGGAAACTGCGGATGCGCAAGTGGAATTTGTGCCTATGAATTGGCGCGAGAAATTCCTGGGAACGATAAGCGACCCGAATATCACTTATATTCTCATGATGATCGGCGTTTTCGGAATTATGTTCGAGCTTTTCAATCCGGGCGCCATATTACCCGGTGTCGTCGGCGCAATTTCCCTCATACTCGCGTTCTATTCTTTTCAGACGTTGCCTATAAATTATGCCGGCCTCGCATTGATAGTCCTGGCGATCATTCTTTTCATTGCCGAGGTCAAAGTGATGAGCCATGGTCTCCTTGCTATCGGAGGAATCATCTCATTATTTCTTGGTTCGGTGATGTTGATCAGCTCGCCGTTTGAAGTCGCAAGCGTTTCGCTAAGCGTTATAGTAACTACAGTCATCGTAGCTGCAGCCTTCTTCCTTGGAATAATCGGTCTCGGTTTAAAAGCCCAACGGAAGAAATCTGCAACGGGCATCGAAGGAATGATCGGCGAGGAAGGAGCAGTTATCTCGGAGATCAGACCCGGAACAGTCGGCCAGGTTCTCGTTCACGGAGAAATATGGAAAGCCTCTTCCGACGAAAAGCTGAAAGCTGGTGAGAAAGTTGAAGTCGAATCATTTTCAAGCTGGATCTTAAAAGTTAAACCAAAAAAGTAGAGGGTTGTATGGAGTCAAGTTCCCTGTTAACCATTGTAATAATAGTTGCAATTTTCTTGTTTTTCCTCGCAGTGAGTGCAATCAAAATTTTGAGAGAATACGAGCGCGCAGTGATTTTTAGACTCGGGAGGCTTCTGGGATCGAAAGGACCGGGCTTGATCATTCTCATACCGATAATCGATAAGATGGTACGCGTGAGTTTAAGAACCATCGCCTTAGATGTTCCGCCGCAGGATATCATTACGCGCGACAACGTTTCCATAAAAGTCAGCGCCGTAATTTATTTCAGAGTGATCGACGCAAAGAAAGCAATTGTCGAGGTGGAAGATTATCTGTTCGCCACGAGCCAGATGTCGCAGACAACTCTGCGCAGCATCCTCGGTCAGTCGGAACTCGACGATCTGCTGTCGCAGCGCGACAAGATAAACAAGGAGCTACAGGGAATTATCGACAGCCACACTGAGCCGTGGGGAATAAAAGTATCGAATGTCGAAGTCAAACAAATCGACCTGCCGCAGGAGATGCAGCGGGCGATGGCGAAACAAGCCGAAGCGGAGCGCGAGAGGCGCTCGAAAGTCATTGCGGCAGAAGGCGAATTCCAGGCTTCACAGCGTCTGGCGGATGCCGCAAAAATCCTGAGCGATCAGCCGAGTGCACTGACGCTTCGTTACCTCCAAACTTTACGAGAGATTGCAACGGAAAACAATTCAACCACGATTTTCCCCGTGCCGATAGATTTGCTCGCTCCATTTCTCGGGAAGAAATTGGATCCGAAGAAATAAATAATTTCTCGTCTTAATCTGCAGTAATAAAAAGCCCGTTCACGTAAAATGTGATCGGGCTTTTTGACGACACAAAATTATTTGCTTACGACCACGTTCCCGTGGCAATAACGTTAGTACCAGTATCGTCCCACTCCGTGTAATGTCCCGACCCGTTGGATAGCCACACTATGTCCGCGGTCTCCACCGTGCCTGTGTAAACTACTAACTCGCCGCTTTTATCCTTATTGTCCGTGAAAACATATTTTCCTTGTTGCGCACCTGTGTCGTCATTGAGGACAATCGTTCCGCTCATATTTCCACCGGCGTCCGTCGTCCAGGTAATTGTGAACTCGACCAGCGTGGTTCCTGGAAAATAAGCTGTCCAGTTGCCATTCTTACCGTCGCTGCTTTCATGTCCGCTTATTGCGGTCCAGTTACTCACGGTGACGTTTGTACCATTTGAGCTCCAGGTGCCACTGACAACAAGCTTCCAATCGTAACCGCTTGATCCTGCGGTGGCAGTCCAAGTCGCCGTCGTTCCATTGTTGGTCGCCGTCCATGTCCACGTACCGTTGTTTTGCGTGCTCGTTCCTGTCATAAATCCCAAATATGAAGCAGACGTCGCATTGAAAAGACCCGCGACGCTGACAGCGGTCTGTGCCCCGAAGCTTGTGTCTGCAGTCGGTGACGTCGAGCTCGGGCCGGCAAAAGTCGGTGCGGTAAGCGTAGGCGGTGTATTATTGCTCGATGTGCTGCTTTTCGAACAGCTTGCCACAAGCACCGCTAACATCAACACCAGTGTAACACGGGTTAAGTTTTTCAACATCAGAAGTTCCTCCTTCGTTTGTTTTAAGATTTGTTTAGACTCAGCTTCTCAATCTCTGTTGAGTAATAAGCTAAAACTTCTTGTCGTCATTGGCAAGGGATTTCCATCACAGCCCTGAAATTTATTATGCATTGTTCCTAACCGGCAACGGATGTTATTGATGTGTTTTACATCATGGTTATGCCGGAGATTTTTCGGCGTCCGGTTTTGAGACTGCGATCCACCCGGGGAGTGGGGCGACAAACTGGTTTAGTACCAATGGATTTGTATTCGATTCCTTATGAAGTTAAATTGCAAATGGAGAATGATCCTATGAAGCGGACGGTTTTACTCGTTTTTTTTGCGCTTATGTCCACTGCGATGGCGCAGGAAATAGATTGCACAGTTACACTGAATGCGGATGCGATGAATCCCTCCGACCGTGTTGACATCCAAAATCTCGGAACAGCTATTCAAAACTACATCAATAGCTACAGATGGACGGGTGAGGAATTCAAGGGACCGAAGATTAAAGTCACTCTGACGATTTATCTGATGTCCATCTCGACTCCAACCTCTACAACCGGAAAAGTCTACACCGCGCAGGCTTTTGTTGCGAGTCAGCGCCCGATTTACAGGTCGACCAATGTTTCCCCGATGGTACGTGTCATAGATAACTCGTGGCAATTTGTCTATCAGAAAGACCAGCCCATGCGCCATGATGAGTTCCACTTCGACCCGATGGCAGGATTCATAGATTATTACATGTTTGTGGTTCTCGGCTTCGATTACGATTCTTACGATCCGTTAGGAGGGTCGAAATTTTTCCAGCGTGCATCGAACATCGTGGCACAAGCACAGAACAGCGATTATTCGCAGGGATGGACGCCCGGGGGATCGGGTACTTACTCAAGGTATGCAGTCGTCAATGATGCGCTGTCCGGGCAATATGAGACTTTCAGAAAAGCATTCTACGATTACGAGTACAACGGCATCGATCTTCTCTCGACTCAAAAAGATTCGGCGCAGGCAACAGTCGCCAGAGCGTTGGACAAGATGGCTGATTTAGTTATCCAGTCAGGGACCCGCAGCGCTTTCGTCAAGGCCTTCTTCGATGCAAAGTACCTCGAAATCGCCGACGCTTTGAAAGATTACCCCGACAAGGCAATCCTCCAAAAGTTATCGATCGCCGACCAGGCACATCAATCTACCTACTCAAAATATTTGAACTGAATTATACTATAAATATTCTGTCACCGTAGGGCAGCCGGGCTGTCTATACTGGTTCCGAAGTTATATTCCGAAACAACAAGCGAAAAACAGCAGGAGTTGTTGTGAGGGAGGTAGGTTATGTGCCTCGGCATGATGTCGAAATAATAAAAGGATGTTGTTTCCCCCTTATTGCTTTCTCGCTGATCGTTGTTCTATCGTTTCACGATTCATTTGCCGGTTTTGAACGACGATATGCTGGAACACGCTCAATCGGCACAGCCGGGACTCTATGCTCCTTCGGCGAAGACCCGTGGTCATTTTATTACAACCCGGCACACGCCGCGGACATAAAAGAGCTAAGCGTTTTTTTCATTCCTTCCGTCTTAGGTATTCCGGAAATCAAATCGACGGGGATCGCTTACCGCAATAATTTTGAAGGGATGGATTTCAGCGGCGCTGCCCAAACTTTCGGATTCGACCTCTACCGTGAAAATATTTTTACACTCAATTTATCCGTACCGCTGTATGATTTTTTCTTCCTAGGCGGAAACATAAATGCGAATCACCTTTATATAAAAGACTACGGTACCGATTTATCCATCAGTATCGATGCGGGGGCAAAAATGTTTTTGTCGAGAAATTTCTCGCTGGGATTCAGTGTGACAAATCTAAATTCTGCTTCAGCGACACTTTCAAACGACAGGCTCCCGCAAACTCTTTCTGGCGGAATCGCATTCGTGTCCGATGAATTGAACGTTGGTTTAGAATACTTCAAAGAGCTTGGATTCCCTTCATCCGTAAGGATTGCTGCCGAATACTCACCAATAAAATTTGTCACCGTTAGGGGAGGATCGGCCAGCGGAACCAGCTCATTCAATACGGGAATTGCCGTGAAATTCCTGTCGTTTGAATTGGAATACGGAGCGGCTTTCCATCAAGTCCTCGGTGTCACCCAGTCTTTTGGTCTTTCATTTAACTTTTCCCATGATGGAAAGACGGAGTTTGAAAAGGTCGATGATTATCGCGAAGAAGTGAGAAGAAGGTGATAGAACCTCATACTGTAGATTCCCAATCCTGTTCCGGATTCCTGTCAGGAAATTCTTTATTGGACATTTGTAATTCAATGTTTGCCGCCCATTATTCTGTACAAGAAAATATCTGTGGTTGCCGCCTGGCATCACGCACACCTTATCCAGAATAATTGAGCGCGATAAATAATTTTTAGGGGGCAGTGAGAAACACTAGGAAAATTCGATATTTAAAATTTCTCAGGACTCTAATTCTCGCCATCGTGCTCATATTGAACCATAACTCGGTTCATGCACAAACCTTTTCCTCAGATACGACGTCCGGAGAAAATGAAACCGCAAAGGAAAATATCTTAGAATCTCTTGCGAGTTACTCGGACGACATTTCTGGAGTATTCGAAAAAATAAACTTAAACTCGGCCTCACCGGAAGAACTCCTTTCGATTCCGGGGATGACTACTATCTTTGCTTCGTCGATCATCACATACCGCAACAAGGTGAAACTCATCCGGGACATCGACGAGCTTTCAACTCTTGGTGGAGCAACCCCGGAACTAATACTGTCACTGAAAACCCGCACAGAAACTTCGCCGGCTGGATTTCAACTGTCCGGCTTACAGTCGAGACATAATGACAATCTTTCACTAAATCTCCTTTCATACGCAAGCTATTCGCCTCAAAAAGTTTCGCTTTACCGAACCTCGTACCATGATGAAGGGATAAGAAATTTTCAGAAATTTTCTCTCGATTATCATAACGCTGAATTAGATGCGATTTCCGACAAAGATCCCGGTCAAAACAACTATTTAAATTTTTACTCGCTCTCACTGTCGATAAGGGACATCTCGATTTTCTCCACGATAAATCTTGGAGACTACAACATCAGTCTTGGCAACGGTATGCTGTTCTCCGCTCCCGGCAATATATCGAAGTCTGCCGGACCGATTTCGCCGCTCTTCAGCAGACGAGCGTATTCGCTAAGACCCGATCGGTCGCTTTCCAAGAGCGGTTTTCTCAGAGGGGCAGCATTCGCAATTCCAATTAATGACTTTGAGTTCACGGGATTCGCATCAGAAAACAACCTCAATGTCCACATAGACCCCTTCGGAGAAGTGACATCGGTCGATTACTCGGGCTCCGATTTATCGACCGGCTACGCGAGTCTCGTGGAAAAAATTGGCGGCGGAATTCTGCGGTTTGATTCCCCCGGCGTCGACTGCGGAGCATCGGCGGTTTATTTCTCTTACGACAGACCTTTTGCGAATTATTATCTGCAGCACAGATTTCTCGAAGATATCTTCATGCGTACACAATCGGAAGGAGGAGCTTTCTCGGGTGAAATGCTGATCGATAAAGTGGTTTCGGTTTCAGCGAACGCGGACCTTGATTACAAGGTGGCACAGTTCGCAGTCGGGGTGCGTAACCTCAGATCGCAGAAAATTCCTAATTATTCCGGTGTGCTCTCTGAAAGTTTCCCGACCCTGCCGGAACAAGGAATCTATTTCGGCGCGACGTTTCATCCGGAGAAAATTGCAGAATTGGGCTTTTATTATGATCGTTTCATTATCGCTTCAATATCGGGCGGCCCGGATCGAAATGGCGAAGAGATTTTCATCGACTCCCGTGTTAGTATGAACCATGTGGAGGATCCGGTATACGGGGAGAAGTTGTTTGACGGCACGGCCACCGATATTTACCTCCGATACAGGTATAAGACAAAAGAAGATTTTTACGTCCCGGAATCAGAGTTTCCGACGGCGCAGTCGACGCTTGCCGGCTACAAGCAGAATTTCAGAGTCGATCTCAGACACAATTTCTCTTCAGCATTTTCGATCCGGGCTAGATTCGAGAAAAATTTTCTTTCTTCCGGTGAAACCGGCGAACTGTTCCTGTTGGACGCTGCATCAACAATCAAAAGTTTTTCAATCAATTCAAGAATTTGCTTTTACAGCACCGGCTCGTATAACTCGGCTTTCTATGAAGTGGAAGAAGACCTCCCGGGAATCGGAAAGTACTCGCTACTCTATGGAGATGGCGCACGTATCATGGCGCTGCTGAATTTGAAAATCATGCATTCCCTTTCAGTGGGGACAGAAGTCTCCAGAGATATTTACAGCCGGGTCAGACAAGTCACGGTCGGCTCAGCATTAGAGTCTTTTCCGGGAATTACTTATTTTAGCTTAGAGTTAAATTATTGCATGGATTGAGGTCCGTGCGGGGAATTCCCCATTATTTACATCGTTACCAGGAAGAATTCGTGAAGTAAAAACATGCAAAAATATTCCGTAATAGTTTTCGACTTAGGGAATGTTCTTTTACCCTTCGACTACGATAAAGTCATCAGAGGTTTTGACCAAATTGAAAACGGTCTGGGATCGAAATTTGCAGATTACTATAAAAACAATTACGACGTCCACAGAAAATTCGAGCGTGGAGAATACACGGTCGAGCAGTTTACCGAAATCATGCTCGACGTTCTCGAACATAAGGTGAGCAAAGAAACATTCTACGAGATTTATTCGAAGATATTTGAAGTTAATGAGAGGCTTGCCGCGGTTTTGCCGATACTGAAAAAGAATTACCGCCTGATACTTTTGTCAAATACAAATGCTATTCATAAGGAACATGGATGGGAAAACTATGGGTTCATCAGGTATTTTGACAAGATGGTCTTGTCCCACGAGGTGGGTGCTGTGAAGCCGGAAGAAAAAATTTACAGGGTCGTTGAAGCGTTTACGCAAAAGGCGCCTCGGGAACACTTTTATGTCGATGATATTTCAGAATATGTTTCGGCCGCAAAAAAATTGGGATGGACCGCCATTCAGTTTGTGGGTAATGAGAATCTCTTTGATGAATTTACACAAAAGGGGATCAAGTGGAATGATGGAATAGCAGGTTAATAAACCGATGGAGTGATGAATTGGAACTCCTGTAGGGTCATTTCAGCAACTCACCAAATTTTTTCCAGTCGAAATTCCACGGGTCCGTCTTCCTACCTGGAGCTATAGTGCTGTGGCCTAGCACATATCTTATCCGATATTCTTTCTCCAAACACCTGACAAGATTCGCAAGGGAATTGTATTGCTCCTCCGCGGGCGAACTGTTTTTGGAGTTAATTATTTCTATTCCGATAGAAACTTTGTTCACGTCAGAGGTTCCATCGGGCAGTCGACTCTTGCCCGCGTGATAAGCAATTTCTTGATCAGAAACCAACCTGTAAATCACCCCACTTCGGTCAATGATATAGTGGGGAGATACGTTTATCCGTCTGTACTCATCTAAGATTCCATTCATGTCAAATGAATCAGAGGTAAGCGCGTTGTATGACGAATGAATTATTATTGCCACGATTTTTCTCGGATGGCTCGCTTTCCCGTGACCCCAGGTGATAAAACTGTTCTTAATATCGATTTGGCTGCATGGTGACGTCGGTTTGTCCTGGGAGAACGTGATCAGCAGACTTAAGACGATAGCTAAAAACATCGACTTATCAAGATTGGAAATCGCAGTGAAATAAAAAAGCCGCCTCGAATTGGATAGGCGGCTTCGTTGTGATTTCCGGAACTTATCTCAGGAGCATCCACTCGTCGATCCGCAGTTCAGGCATTTATAGCATGCTCCATTTCTAATCATGATCGATCCACATTCATGGCACGGCGGCGCATCCGACTGCTCTTTAAACACCTTCTTCTCGGTTTGCTCGAGAGAGATGTTAAACTGAGTTTTCTGATCGGTTTTCGATTCGCCCGAAATTGAGTCCATGATTACCGACGCCGGCTGGTCTTCGCGTGGAAGGAATTTCAAACCCATCCACCTGAATATATAATCGAGAACCGACTTTGCGATCGGCACTTCTTTGCTGTTGGTGAAACCGGAAGGCTCGAATCTCATGTGGCTGAACTTATCGACCAGGACTTTCAGCGGCACGCCGTATTGAAGAGCGAGAGAAATTGCGGTGGCAAACCCGTCCATCAATCCGCTGATGGTCGAGCCTTCCTTGGACATCGTGATAAAAATTTCACCGGGTGCACCATCTTCGTAAAGTCCGACAGTGATATAACCCTCATGTCCACTGATGCTGAACTTGTGCGTGATCGCTTTTCGCTCGTCGGGAAGCCTGTGTCTGGAAACCCTTGGCGCTTCCTTTTCCGCATGGGTGGCGTTTCCCTCGTCTTTCTTTGTGCTCAGCGGCTGGGTTCTCTTCGAGCCGTCTCTATAGACCGCGATCGCTTTCAATCCCAATTTCCAGGCTTCGATGTACGCCTGCTCTATATCTTCAACGGTCGCGTCGGCCGGGAGGTTGACCGTCTTTGAAATTGCTCCCGATATGAACGGCTGGACTGCCGACATCATCTTTATATGGCCCATGTAATGAATTGAGCGAGTTCCGTTGATTGCCTTGAATGCACAGTCGAAGACAGGCAGATGATTATCCTTCAAATGCGGAGCACCTTCAATGGTCTCGTTCGCATCTATGTATTTGATAATTTCATCGATTTGTCTTTCGGAATAACCGAGAGTCTTTAATGCGAGTGGAACGGTGTTGTTGACGATCTTAAGATAGCCGCCGCCAACGAGTTTCTTGTATTTTACAAGCGCGATATCAGGCTCGACACCGGTCGTATCGCAATCCATCATGAACCCGATCGTACCAGTGGGAGCAAGTACAGAAATTTGTGAGTTTCTATAGCCGTATTCTTTTCCGATTGTCAGCGCATCATCCCACACTTTTCTCGCAGACTCAACAAGATACTTGGGCATCAGCTCCGAATTAACCTTGTCGACGTGAGCACGGTGCTTCCTTATCACTCCAAGCATCGGCTCACGGTTGACTTCATAACCGTCGAATGAACCAATCGTCTTCGCGATCAGAGCGCTCTGTCTGTACCCTTCGCCTGTCATCAGAGCGGTGATTGCTCCGGCGTAGGTTCTCCCCTCTTCACTGTCATAAGGGAGTCCGAGCGACATGAGAAGTGCGCCCAGGTTCGCGTATCCAATTCCAAGCGGACGGAAGGCAACGCTGTTCTTCTCAATTGCCTTCGTCGGATAGCTTGCGTTGCCGACTATGATCTCCTGAGCGGTTATTACGATCTCAACGGCATGCATGAACGAATCGACATCGAATGAACCATCTGCATTTCTGAATTTCATCAGGTTGAGCGAGGCAAGATTGCACGCGCTGTCGTCAAGGAACATATACTCGCTGCATGGGTTCGATGCGTTGATCGGCGATGTGTTCGGAGACGTATGCCAGTTATTCACGGTAGTATGGAATTGCATTCCCGGGTCACCGCTGATCCATGCTGCATCCGCGATTTCATGCATCATGTGGCGAGCCTTGTACGTACCGGCAGGCTTGCCATCTCGAACATTCTTAGTCACCCACTCTTTATCTTCCAGCACTGCGCGCATAAAATCATCGCTTGCGCGGACGCTGTGATTCGCATTTTGAAATTGGACTGAGTCATAAGCCCCGCCTTGCACATTAAAACCCGGGTCGTAGCCTGCCTCGATTAATGTCCAAGCTTTTTTCTCTTCATCAGATTTGCTCCTGATGAATTCAAGTATATCGGGATGATCCGCATTTAAGATAACCATCTTGGCGGCGCGGCGTGTTTTTCCGCCCGACTTAATTACTCCTGCAAACGAATCGAATCCTCGCAGAAATGAAACAGGGCCGGATGCTGTACCACCACCCGAAAGCTTTTCTTTAGATGATCGAAGAGTTGAAAAGTTCGTTCCTGTACCGCTCCCCCATTTGAACAACATGCCTTCGGTTTTTGCGAGATCGAGAATCGACTCCATGGTATCTTTCACTGAGTTGATGAAGCATGCTGAGCATTGCGGCTTTTCTTCAATACCCACGTTAAACCAAACGGGGCTGTTGAAGGAAACATATTGGTTGACAAGAAGGTATGTGAGTTCATCGTAAAATATCGAGGCATCTTCCTTAGATGCAAAGTATCCACCTTTGATTCCCCACTTCGTGAACGTTTTCGCAACACGATCTACAAGCTGCTTTACGCTGGTTTCCCTTTCAGGGGTCCCGAGTTGTCCGTGAAAATATTTTGAAACCACTACATTTGCCGCGGTCATGCTCCAGAAATCCGGAACCTCAACGTTCTCCTGCTGAAATATGGTTTCGCCCTTTTCGTTCGAGATCGATGCCGTTCGATTCTCCCAGCGAATTTCATCGAATGGATGCAGCCCCTCCTTCGTGAAACGACGCTGAACGGTCAGCCCCCCCCATTTGGATTGAGCCTTTGTATCTTCAGAAACGAAAACATCCGTATATCCCATATATATCACTCCTCCTCTTGCATTGAAATTTTAGCCATCAGCCAGATTCCGTTCAAGTCTCCGACGCTTCCAAACAACTGGCACTCATGTCAATAAGAACATTGTCAAGTAATTCCCTTCATCAATGAGAATCGGCGTTTAAGTTATCTTTGCAACTCAGCAAAGTCAAGCATTTAAGCTCAAGAATTGACTTTAGCTCAAATTTTGTTTGGTGTTTTAAGGGTTTTTCTTCCTCAAAATCAAAGGGGGGCTAGAATTTAGTTTAAGTGGGGGTATCCTCTTGAATTGCAACTTTTTGTCAAAACGCAGAGCTTTTCAAGATGTTTTCTACGGCGGCAACCAGCTCTCCAGTGCTGTATGGTTTCTGCAACAAACCTTCAGCATATGTTCCCAGAATTGTTTTGAGATCGGAAAGCTCACTGAACCCCGTGCATATCAAAACTTTCGGTGCGTTTTTCATCTTCTTTATTTCTACGCATGCTTCTTTGCCTGTCATCACTGGCATAATCATATCCAAGATTGCGAGTTGAATATCCGGGTTCTCTCTCAATTTCTCCAGCGCGTCTTGGCCATCGTTTGCCGTGATGACTTTGAATCCATGTTCTGTAAGGATATCGAATCCAAGCTGACGGACATTTTCCTCGTCGTCGACGATCAATATTTTGAGTTCTTTCAACTCGAGAGTCTCAGGAATTTTTTCCTTTGACGTGCGGACAATTTCCTCTGTGCAAACGGGGAGATATATCTTGAACTTCGTTCCAACGCCAGGCGCAGAATCAACCGCAATGGTGCCGCCGTGCTGTTTCACTATAACGTAAACCTGGCTTAAACTTAACCCCGTGTATTTTTTCTCGGGTTTGGTGGTGAAAAATGGCTCAAAGATTTTTCGTCTGATTTCCGCGTCCATCCCCGTACCATGGTCTTCAATTTCTATGAAACAGTCACTCGAATTTTCCGGCAAGCCGATCGAACACTTAATTGTCCCTCCGGTTTCCATAGAGTCTGCGGCGTTGTCCATAATTGCAACGATAACTTGCTTGAACTGCAAAGTACTTATCTTTACCGGAATCTGCCGTGATGCCATGGACACCCTAACATCGTATTTGCCCTTTCGGAGGACTTCGAAATCCCTAGTGACATTTTCTACAAATTGTCCCAGGTCGACCACCTCAACAGATTTGGTATCCAGGTGTGAAAAGCCGAGGACGTGTTTGACCAGTTCCGCCATTTGCTTGGATGAATTTTCAATTATTTCCGCATAATGAAATTCTTTCGAGTCTGGTTGAAGCTTCTTCTTCAGGAGTGAAGCATAGCCCATTATGTTCCCTACGATGTTGTTCAGGTCATGCGAAAGAGAAGACGCCAACTTAGCCAAAGTTTCTATCCCCTTCTCGTGAACCAAGGATGAATTATCAGAACCTGTTTTAACGCTGCCCGAGACCGATTTCTTATTTTCAGTTGATCTATCCAAAGAATTCTCAATACTCGAAGCGTGCTTTGATATCGGGCCACGAAGTCTGGACGACAACCTGGTTATCTTTGACCGCAGCAGATAATTGAGGACGGTTAGAAGAATGATGATCGCAACCAGAACGCCAATTACGTAGTACAGGTAGTAATGAACATTGAAATCCAAAAGCGACTTAACGTCACGGAACATGATGGTCCCAAAAGCCATGAGAGATCCCCCAGACGGGACATGCACCTTGAATGGCATCATGATATTCCCTTACCACCGAGCTCTTCACCGGACAGAAGATCGAGGACAGAATGAACTAGTTCTGCGGACGAAATTGGCTTAGCCAGCCACCGGTCTGCCCTCGACCTCTTGAGCCGTTCGATTGACTGCATGGTAAGATTACCGGAGAGGATAAGGACTTTCAAATCGTAACTTGATTTCCGGTCTGCAATCAGATCGAGAACCTTGAACCCGTCGATTCCCGGCATCATCAGATCCAGAACAACAAGGTCGGGCTTGAGTTCTCCTAACATTATGAGCCCGTCGTAACCATCCTGTGTTATCGCTATCTCACAGTTGGGTAGCTTATCGTGAAGCACTTCTCTAACCATTTCTGCATAAGCTTCATCGTCGTCCACGATAAGTACTCTCTTCGGTCGCTCCCCTCTGAAATCAAAAGTGATGTCCATATTGTGTGCTTTCAGAAATTTTTTAAGATCAGAGGGCCATATTCTGAAATGCCCGCCCGGGGTTGCATACGCCTTCAACTTACCCGCCCTGATCCAGTTATTTATGGTGCGTGTAGTTACCCGGCAAACCTGTGCAGCTTGCCCCACACCAAAGGGTCTAGCTACGGCTATTTTTTCAAGGAGCATTTCCTGTTTTTCCGATTTTTCTTGTTATTCTAATTTTAGCAAATTCGCTCAAGAATTCCAATTGATTGATATCACTTCTCGTCTTCGGAACAACGTCATCTTTCAAATGGTGAAATCCTCCGTTGCCTGATTTTGGAAAACAGCACCCTTCAACACCCGACTTGACTTATCATTTCATAAGCATTAAATTTCGGATAGAAATGTCTGATATATGTCGTTAATATTTAGCAGGCAATGCGAATATGCCCTTCAAGCTGTGCTTTACATGTCGGCACAGCCGAACGTAAAATATACAAACATAAACGAGATCAGTGAAAAGCTGGGAATTCCGATGCCATTTCTGGGCAAGACGCTTCAGCTTCTCGTGAAAGGAAAAGTGCTCTCCTCACTGAAGGGACCGAACGGTGGATTCAAACTTGCAAAGCATCCCGACGAAATTGCGCTCTTCCATGTTGTCGAAGCCATAGATGGGACCGATTTTCTGACCTCTTGTGTGCTTGGTTTTCCGGAATGTTCAAGCAAAAATCCCTGTCCGATGCACCCGGAATGGGGACCTCTTCGAGATCGCGTCTACCAAATGCTCGCGAATAAAACGATCGCAGATTTCTCCAGGGAAATCACCGAAAGCAAGCAGCTTCGATCCAAACTAAAGGTCGGCTAATTTTTTATGAGTGTATATAGGATAAAATCATCCGAAATATCGTGTGCCCATCGTAAACCTGCGGAAGATGGACCGGTCAATGTGGTGAAGCCGCAAGACGGAACAAGAATTAGGAAGCTCGCCGACAAGGGGCTCCTGCGAAGTCTGCCCGATCAAATGCACTCTCAAGGCGGCGCTTGCCCCGAACTCCAGCGGGTTGTCCCAGAAACAATACGCCACTTCACTGCTCGCAGCTTATTTCAGGACCATCGGCATTGCCATATTGTTCGGACTCTGGCAGAACAATATTTCAAACAGCGAGTATATCCGCCTTTCCAAGAACATTGATGTGACAAATCATGGATTCTGATCTTCGTCCCTCACATCCAATTGCAATCCTAAAATGGGAGCATAAGAAACTCGAAGAAAGATTTGACAAGCTACCCAGTATCGTGGCACGTTCCCTTAACGGAAACACGAGAGAGTTTTGTGACAAGTTAAATCTGGCTCTCAAGTTGCTCGAAGCTCATCAGGAAGCTGAGGAACGTTTTCTCTTTCCGCTAATTCCAAGAATGGAGGACTTCATATTATCGAATTTAAAGAAGGAACATCTCTCCATGCTTGACAGAGCGGATATCATTGTATCGTCAAACTCAATCGACGATTGGGCAAACTTGCACCGCGTGATCTTGAGCCTGAGTACCGATCTCAAAAGTCACTTCTTCAGCGAAGAGGCAACCGTATTCGCGGAAGCCGAAAAGAATTTAACCGTGGCGCAAACAGATATATTGAAAATTAAGTTTGCCACAAGAGGATTTATCCTGTGATGAAACTGAACGATCTCTTACCGCGCGAACATGGCACATGGGCAATGTGGATCGTACCGATGCTCTCGGCGGCACTTGTCACGCACCTTTCGGCGAGCTTCGTGCTTCTGTTCACCTGTTTCGCTCTTTTCTACATAGCTCACCGTCCGATCGCGGCCTTAACAAAAGATATGCGCCGTCCCGAGTTGAAGAAGTTTCTATTAATAATCGTCCCGCTGGCGATTTTTCTGGCCATTCTTCTCGTGGAGGTGTACAGACTACCGTGGTTGATCCTGTTTTGGGGAATTGAATTATCTTTGTTTGCCTTCAGCGTGAGGACGTTCCTCCATAAAGCGCAACGGAGTTTTATCAATGAACTGACGGTATTAGCGGCGCTAACTCTGTCCGCTCCTGCTGCCTACTACACAGTCACAGGCCGCGTCGACGTTATGGCAGTCTGGCTTTTTATCTTGAATTTCCTGTTTTTCGGGAGCAGCGTTTTCTACGTAAAGGCGAGAATTGAATTCCTGCGCTCAAACGGAAAATGGCTGAATGGCGCGCGAAAATCATTAACTATGGTAATTGCTTATCATATTATCTTGATTGCAGTGATAGTTTTGCTCGGCATCTTCAGTTCGATTGACATTCTGATTTTGCTGGGCTTCACCCCCATGATGGTACAGGTTGCAAGCGGCATTCTCTCAAAGGACACAAGAGTAAATTTTAGACTCGTCGGAGTTTTGCTGATTGCACAGTCATTCGCATTCCTTGTTGGAATAAAACTTTTCCTGAAATAACTACCCCATATTGTTTTGAATTAACCGTGATAGGCGTCGCAAAGGATATAGAAATATGAGCATCTCGAGTCTTCAAGCGGTTTGAATTTTTTCCGAGGATTTTTCGCCGGGCGATTACCACAAGCCAAGACAAATCTTTGAACTTCTACGTCTCCTTATTAAATTGAGTTTCGCGATTCATTCACAACGGAGAAACTATGAGTCTACTTGTCGTTGGGTCGATTGCGCTCGACACCATCGAAACACCTTTCGGACGCGCCGACCGCGTGGCCGGGGGAAGTGCCGTCTATATTTCGGCGGCGGCGTCCTATTTCACCGCTCCGATCAGACTTGTTGGGGTTGTCGGCTCGGACTTCCCGGATTCGGAACTCAAGTTTCTTGAATCCCGCGGAATAGATCTTGCCGGCATTCAGGTTGTTGAAGGAGGAAAAACATTTTTTTGGAGCGGCCGGTATCATTACGATCTGAACGAGCGCGACACTATAGATACCCAGCTGAACGTTTTTGAAAAATTCAATCCGGTTCTCCCAGAATCGTATCGGAAAAGCAAGTACCTCATCCTGGGCAACATTGATCCTGTTCTGCAGCTTCGAGTAATCGATTCAATGGAACAAAGGCCAGAGCTTATCGTCTGCGATACGATGAATTTCTGGATAAAGGGAAAAAACAAAGAGTTGATGGAAACATTAAAGAGAGTCGATGTCTTGATTGTGAACGACTCCGAGGCGAGACTGCTCGTCTCGGAACCAAACCTCGTCAAAGCAGCAAAGAAAATAACGAAACTCGGGCCGCCGATCGTAATTATCAAGAAAGGTGAGCATGGAGCGCTGTTGTTTACAAGCGAATCGGTTTTCGCTGCTCCGGCTTTCCCGCTCGAATTCATTTACGATCCTACGGGGGCGGGAGATACATTTGCGGGAGGATTTATCGGACACCTCGCTCGCACGGAAGACTTATCCGATCACAACCTAAGGAAAGCAACTGTTTACGGAAGTGTAATGGCGTCGTTCGGTGTAGGAAAGTTCGGCACGGAAGCATTGAAGAATTTATCGGATATGGATATTCACAGGCGCTACCGGGATTTCATAGAACTGTCGAGATTCGATGAGTGATCCACAACCAGATACTTCAAGAATGAGACAACTCCCCGACCCCATAAGATGGGACAAAGGAAATGTCGTGATCATCGACCAGACACTCCTCCCGCACAAAGAAAAATTCATCTCGTCAAAAAATTACAGAGAGGTCTGTGAGTGGATAAAGTCGCTCCGCATTCGCGGAGCACCTGCTATAGGAATAGCGGCCGCGTATGCAGCCACGCTTGCCGCATTTGAATTGAAGTCGAAAGATAAAATTGATTCCCGGCTGGACCAGGCCTTGAGCGAAATTCAAAAGACACGGCCGACGGCTGTCAATTTGAAAAATATTCTCGTTCGACTGAAGAAAATAAGTTTATCGGGAAATATCGCTGAGATCTTTCTAAACGAGTCAAACAAAATTCTGAACGAAGAAATCGAAGCGTGCAAAAAGATCGGTCAATTCGGGCTCGAGCTTGTTCCCGAAAAAGCCACGATTCTCACACATTGTCATACCGGCGGACTTGCCACCGGTGGTTATGGTACGGCGCTCGGAATCATCCGGGCCGCGCATGAAGCGGGCAAGGATATTCTCGTTCTTGCCGACGAGACGAGGCCGCTTCTTCAAGGCGCTCGGCTGACCGCCTATGAGCTTCAGAAATTAGGAATAAAATTTAAATTGATCGTTGACGGAGCCTCCGGAATTGCTATGAAGAGATTTAGAGTTGATCTCGTCGCCGTCGGCGCGGACAGGATCGCAGCGAATGGCGACACCGCAAACAAGATAGGTACCTATAATCTTTCCGTGCTCTGCAAAGAAAACAAGGTTCCATTTTACATTGCCGCGCCCAGCTCAAGTTTCGACTTGACTGCAAAATCCGGTCATGACATTCCGATTGAGGAGCGAAGCGCCGACGAGGTTACTAGTTTTCAAAGCTGCCGCTCGGCACCGGAGGGCGTTTCCGTTTACGCGCCGGCGTTCGATGTTACTCCCAGGGAAAATATAAGTGCGTTCGTGACGGAAAAGGGAATCATCAGGAATCCGTTCGAGGAGAATATTGGAAAGGCAATGGTATCTCCTTAGCTCGGCTTTGGACGTAACGACAGCTGCCGGACCACATCTGGAAATCTTATGAGATTGTGCTGGCATCATTGGGTGAAAGTATGACGATTCGTTCTTCCAAGAGTTCATATATCATGCTGTTTTGGACTTGGACGTTGCTTCCGATTATTAGAATAGCAACCATGATATTCAGGAATATCGACAAAGGGATATTTGAATCGCGCATCATGATAGTCGCTGCTTGGATCGTCGTCTTACTTTCGCTGTTTTGAGTGAGTTTGCCAGTTGAACATGGCATCATTACCTAAAGAAGTCTTTTGGGGACGAAGACCGTCAGAGTTGACGGCGTCAAGACCGCGAGAACCGAATCAAGAGGCGATAACTACAGCGAACGACGTCATTCTTTCCGCCCCCTCATAAGACTCGTGCTCGAGTCGGAATGGAATGAGCAAAAGATATACGTCAATATGAAAGTCTTTGACCTAAAAGACCTCAGGGAGTTATACGAAATTCTGCAAAAAGCAGGGATAGAAGTAAAGTAATTGTCGCGCGTTCGGCTAAGCACTCTGATGCGTGGCCGAGCGTGTTGCTGGACTCGATTGTAAGGAACGGACGATTGGCCTATTATTCGTGGAGAGAAGGCATCATGGCAGACCCCCAGTCTCTCCATGGGAGCGCTTGATGAACTTCATATCGACAAATTCAAAAAAGATCCCTTAAGCCGGTGAATGACCCTTTGTCTCCCTTTTACTTTTTGTTAAATTAAGTCGTGTCAATCGAAAAAACTGAAGCCATCGTACTTAGAGCGGTAAACTACCGCGATACGAGCAAGATCGTGACGTTTTATACGAAGCGTTACGGAAAGATGAGCGCGATCGCAAAAGGCGTTCGCAACCCCAAGAGCAAGTTCGGCTCCCTGTTTCAACCGCTCAACTACCTCCAGATAGTCTTCTACCACCGCGAGAGCCGCCAGCTTCAGTACGTCTCGTCCAGCGACTTCGTTAAGTACTTCAAGTCGTTGACGGCGAGCGTCGAGAAACTTTCTGTCGCGATGTCGCTAATCGAGATCGTAAATCTTGTCATGCATGACGAAGAGGAGAACGAACAACTTTTCGGACTTTTGGTGGATTCGCTGGCCGAACTCGACACGCTGGAGATGCCAGATGTTGCGTCCCCGCAGCGTGCATTGAATGTTTTCATACATTTCGGCCTTCATCTTGCAATTGAGCTTGGCTTCGCGCCGAATTTCGAAAATTGCCTGATATGCCGTAAACCTATCCGCATTGAGAAACAAACGAAAATTAATTACGTTATAGAAAAAGGCGGGCCTCTGTGTGAGGAGTGTTCCTCGAAAGTCAACGGCACTTTCCTGATATCAAGCCCGGGATTTCTAATCTTGCGCAGTTTCGCCCGTCTAAACTCAGAAGCAGCTGCGAAGTCGAAAATTGAACCGGCAGTTCGACATGAACTTTCAAATTTTATTTTTGTTTACTTAAGAAAGCACTCGGACAGCCTGAAGGATATAAAGTCTCTTAAATTCCTGTCTGCACTAAAATGATTTGGAGGAACTAATTATGCGGCGGAGAACAATAATCGGAGCGGCATTGCTTGTCGCCGTCGGAATCGTGTTCGGCGCGTTTCTCGTGATGAGTTTCAACGGCGTGGGCACAAGCTTAAGCTTTCAATCCGAGAAGATAAAACTCGGCGGCGCTCCTCCCCTCGTTAACACCGATATGAATTTGATGTCGACACAGCGGGCATTTGTTGCTGTATCAAAGGCCGTGACTCCGACCGTCGTCAGCGTTACCGTCACCACGAAACCGAAAAGCAGCATACCGTTCTTTCATAACTTTCAATTCAATTTTCCCGAGCCTGAGCCCGAACAAGGAATGGGATCGGGAGTCATCGTAACTTCGGATGGGTACATCATAACAAACAATCACGTCGTCGACGACGCGGAGAAAAACGGAATCAAGATTACGCTTCATGACAACCGGGAATTTAGCGGAAGAGTCGTTGGAAAAGACCCAACCACGGACGTCGCGGTAATCAAAATAGATGCGAACAGTCTTCCGATTGCGGCGCTCGGAAATTCTGACAGCATTGAAGTTGGGGAGTGGGTTCTTGCTATCGGAAATCCGCTCGGTCTAACCTCGACAGTAACTGCGGGCATTGTGAGCGCACTCGGCAGAAATATCGACGTCGCCACATCGCGGGAAAAATACGGTATCAGCAACTTCATCCAGACGGATGCTGCGATCAACCCCGGCAACAGCGGCGGTGCCCTCGTAAATATCCACGGTGAAGTTATCGGAATCAACGCCGCCATCGCAACGAGAACCGGTTACAATCAGGGATACGGCTTTGCGATCCCGATAAACCTGGTGAAGAAGATGGCTGAGGACCTGATCGCGTACGGGAAGGTGAGAAGACCATGGCTTGGTATCGCAATGAAATCCGATCTCGATGAAACCGACGCACATGCTCTTGGAATGTCAAAACCGTCCGGAGTATTGGTCCAGGACGTTTACCCGGGGACGCCGGCGGAGAAAGCCGGTATCAAGGCAGGCGACGTCATCCTCTCCGTCGACGGGAAAGACGTTAATGCCGCAAACGAAGTTCAGATAATAATCGCAGAACATAAACCGGGCGACATGGTCTCGGTGAAGGTTTTCAGAGACGGTGGAGCAGGAGAGAAGAAGGTCACCTTAAGTGAGTTGCCCGAACAAAACCTGGCAAGCGCCGATCAGAACGTCGATCAGGATGAGGAAGAAGAAAACCCGAACGAAACCGGGCAGATAAACGTTGCCAAGCTTGGAATATCCGTGCAACCTCTCGACGAGGGCACAAAGAGGCAGGCGAATGCCGAATCTGGAATTCTGGTCGCAAGCGTTGCTCCGAACGGACCTGCAGCGGATAGGACACTACTGCAAGGCGACATCATCACGGAAGTGGATCACCAGAAAATCAAATCACCCGGGGAATTCACAAGCGTTTTGAAAAATAAAAAGAGCGGGGATGCGGTGATGCTGAGAGTGCTCACAAGACAGGGGAACAGCTTCGTCTCAAGGTTCGTAGCTGTGGAAATAGGCGAGTAATTCAGGTAAATATTTTCAACAGAAAAAAGCCCACGACTCAAGGCGTGGGCTTTTTAGTTTTCACTCCGCCGCAATTTTTCTTATATTTAATCCGACATGTTAAGACTTCTTACCGCAGGTGAATCACACGGCAGGGCGCTCGTCGGAATAATAGAGGGTGTTCCATCAAATGTGGAGCTCGCCGCCGAATACATCAACCGCCAGCTTTACCGTCGTCAGCAGGGTTACGGCCGCGGCGCCAGGATGAAAATAGAGACCGACAAGGTTGAAATCCTGACCGGAGTCCGGCAAGGCAAGACCGTCGGTTCCCCGATCTCTCTCGTTATCTGGAACCGCGACTTCGAAAACTGGGGAGAGAAAATGGCGGTCGAATCCATAGAGAAAGAAATAGAAAGAGTTGTTATCGCGCGGCCGGGTCATGCGGATTTTGTGGGAAAGTACAAGTATGCATTCGATGACATCCGGAACGTGATCGAGCGCGCTAGTGCCCGCGAGACTGCCATGCGAGTTGCGCTCAGTGCGGTCGCGAGAAAACTTCTAGACGACCTCGAAATCAAAATCGGCAGCCACGTGTTTTCCATAGGTACCGCAGGTTACAAAAGCAGAGAGGCTCTCGATCCCATCCTGCTGAAGATGCTCGCCAGGAAAAACGGTGCCGAGGAGATTTCCAACGAGGCGGATAAATCCGAAGTAAGATGCCTCGACGATAATATTTCTGATAAGATGGTACAGCAGATCAAGCGCGCGAAAAAGTCGGGTGACACTCTCGGCGGAATTGTCGAAGTATATATCACGGGATTGCCCATCGGACTTGGGAGCTACGTTGAATTCGACAGGAAGCTTGACGGGCGGCTCGCGCAGGCGGTGATGTCCATACATGCGATAAAAGGTGTTGAGATTGGCGAAGGATTCAGGAATGCGACAAAATTCGGCTCTGAGGTTCACGATGAGATCTTGCTCAAAGGGAAACGAATTGTCAGGCCCACAAACCGTGCAGGCGGACTGGAAGGAGGCGTAACGAACGGTCAGCCGTTATGGATCCGAGCTGCCATGAAACCGATCTCGACTCTCATGAAACCGCTCCGAAGCATAGATCTTTCAAAGATGAAAGCCGTCCAGGCAAGAAGGGAGCGTTCCGACTTTTGTGCCGTACCGGCAGCCGCAGTGGTCGCGGAAAACATAGTAGCACCAGTGTTGGCTGACGCAATTTTAGAAAAATTCGGGGGCGACAATATGGGTGAACTAAAAGAAAGATTCTCCAGAGAAGCGTTCTTCGGTTGAAAACATAAAGTGGCTAAAGAACGCATCGGGTATATCGATCAATTCAGGGGGCTCGCAACGATATTCATGGTGGAGACGCACGTTGTCAATGCGCTTCTTCGCGATTCACTCAGGGGGAGTTTCATTTTCGGGACACTCGATTTCATAAATGGTTTCGTCGCTCCGTCTTTTCTTTTCGTCGCGGGTTTTTCTTTTACACTCGCTTTGAATAGAAAAGGAGATGCCTACCGGAGTTTTTCTCCGGAATTGTGGAAACATCTGAAGCGGCTTGTTTTCATCTGGGCCACCGGTTATCTCATGCACATTCCGTACTTCTCGCTTCTCAAAACCGTGCATGGCTCAACACCGGAAGATATGACGGCATTCTTCGCAATTGATATCCTTCAGTGCATTGCCGCCACCTTGATACTGGTACACCTGATTAGAACTATCGTAAAATCCGACCGGACATTTAATATAATCTTATGGGGACTCTTCTGGCTATTTATACTTGTCGCTCCTGTCTTCGGAATCTTCGATCCATATCAGGCCACACATGAGTTTATAGGGCAATACTTCAATAGACTTCACGGTTCACTCTTCCCGCTCTTCCCGTGGTCAAGCTTCCTGATCGCAGGAATTATCTCCTCGCAGAAAATCACTTTCGAGAAAGTTGTGGATGCCAAAAGCGGGAAACGCAGGTTTGGACAAAGGCTGCCCCTTATCGGCGGGATTCTTATAACAGCAGGAATCCTGCTCGTGCTCGTCCACAAAACTTTTCTCCCGCAGATAAACCTATACGACTATGCACCCGGGTGGTTCCTTCTCAGGCTCGGAGTGTTACTTTGGATTCTGAGTGCAATTATCTGGTACGAAACTAAACGGAATCATGGCTGGTCGTCGGTAAAAATATTCGGACGAGAATCGTTTCTGGTCTACGTCGCCCACATCCTTTTCGTTTACGGATCGAGCATGAGAAACATATCGCTCGTGGAATCAGTCGGTGAAACTTTGAACTATCTGCAATGTTTCGGGGTATTTGCAGGATTGACAATGGCCATGTTCCTTCTCGCGTATGCATGGTCAACTTTGAAGAAGCGAAACTACGATCTCTCGCGGCTTGTACAGTACGCGTTCGTCGCAAGCTTCTTCTATTTGTTCATAAAGAATTCGTACTAAATCAATGTTGAATTCTGAATTCCAATCTAGAATTCATTATCGGCAATTCTCATCCGCTTAGATATTATTGTCCTTCAAAAAACCCACCAGCGCCGAGTTGAACTCGCTGGCGTTCTCAAGATTTGAAAGATGCCCGGCACCACGAACCAATACGAACTTCGAGTTTTTTATCTTTGACCGCATCAACTCCGCATCCGCTTGAGGAGCCACTTTATCCTTTTCTCCCGTGATAATCAGCGTCGGCACGGATATTTTTTCGAGGCTCTCCGTCATGTCCATCCTCGCGGCCAGCGCGATCTGTGTGCCGATGAGGGCGGTTTCATCGGTCGACCTCATGATCGAAACAATTTTGTGAACTGCGGTCTTGTTTTTCCGGAAACTTTCCGGCGCGAAGAGAGCTTGTGCCATATCGTCGGCAAATTGGGATTTCCTTCGCGCGAGAATCATCCTTATCTGGTTCGCGCGATTTAATTTTGATGCATTTGTGTCGGCCGAGCTTTTCGTATTGCAGAGAATCAGCCCGGAAATCCGGGTTGGATCGCGATCTGTTGCCCTCATTGCCGCGTAACCGCCGATAGAAAGTCCGCAGACGACAGCTTTCTTCAAACCAACGTGATCCATGACTTCGAACAGGTCATCAACTATGAACTCGACGAGGTACTGTCCGCTTCCTACGTCGCTTTCGCCATGTCCTCTCAAATCGAACGCAACACCGAAATGGTCGTTTGAAATGAGTCTTCCCTGCTCGTGCCACATCGACTTGTCAAACGGGAAACCGTGGATGAAGACTATGCCGCGGTTTTTGTTCTCGCCATAAGTTTCATAGGCAATTTTTCCATGGGCGGTTTTTACAAACATCTTATCTCCTTTAAAATGCTTTACAAAATAATAACCTGGACGCAAAAAAATATAAAAGATTAGATGGTTTTAGAAAAGCATCGTAATTTTATCCGAGAGTGCACCGGCTGGTTCTCGCATTGAAAAAGAGCTGGAAGAAAATAGATATGGTGGAGCGTCTTGAATAAATCTATACCGCGTTTCTGGCAGAATAGCCTGAGCGCAATTCCTCAAGGAGAACGCCGCGAATTTCTGCAGGAAGCCTATTAGACAAACTGCTTCCGCGCAAGGATATTGGCGGTCGCAATATTTCTAATTCACCTTTTCCTTCTGTACGTCGACCTTCGGCACAAGGCCGCGGGCCTGTGGACGGCGATGCCGGGGTATCTGTATCTTTTTTATTCGCATATCGTACTGGAGACCGGTCTTCTCTTTTTCATATTAATCATGACAATTTCAAAACCTGCGTCCGCCAAAGATGTGCGCGTCTCCCACATGGCCGTTGCTGTATCGTTCATGCTTTTCTTTCTGGCATGGAGCGCCGCTTTATCCTCGGTTGATCAGATGATTCACGGATTGATTGCTGTCCATATCATGGCCGTATTCGGAATCGCTGTTGCATTTTACGTGACGGGAGCTACGAGCCTGATGATGTACGTTGCGGCGCACGTGTTTTTCGTTGTCGGCATCTCTCAAACACAACCAAACCACGATGTGTTGCTTGGACATTATATCAACGGGTCAGCGCTCGCAGTTGTAGCTTGGGTTCTGTCACGTTTGGTTTTCTCCGCAAGAGTACGTGAATTCCTGAACACGAAGACAATCGAGCGCCAGAAAATCGAGATCGAAGACACGAAGAAGAAAATAGAATCGATCCTTAAGAATATTTTGCCTGAAAATGTCGTGAAACAAATCGACGGCAGAGATTATCCGCCGCCGGAATATAACCCTTCCACGACCATCGTGTTTGCAGATTTTGTATCATTCTATAAAATCGCGGAAACCTCAGACGCGCGGGAGGTGCTTAAAATCCTGGAGGAGATGTCAAATGCGTTCGACGAGTCAGTGAGGAAGCACAGGCTTGAAAAATTAAGAACTATCGGCGATTGTTATATGTTCGCGGGCGGCCTCTCCACAGAAAATAACCAGCTTGTCGATACAGTGGAGGGAGCACTGGAAATTCGAGATATTGTATGCAAATTTGCGAAAGGTATTAAGACGAAAACGGGACATGAATGGGCGCTGAGGATCGGTGTCCATACGGGTCCCGCGATAACCGGAATAATCGGGACATGGCGGTTTATTTACGATGTGTGGGGTCCGACGGTAAATATCGCATCGCGGCTCGAAGCAGCATCCCTGCCGAACAAGATCAATGTTTCGCAGCGCGTGTTCGACCAGCTTCTCGAAACCGATCGTTATACACTTGAGCCGCGGGGTGCTCTAGCTATAAAAAATATGGAACCGGTCGATATGTATTTTGTCGAGAGAAAAGTTTAGCCCGGACGGGATCGAAACCCGGTCCTGCATCATTCCCTCTTTTTCTCAAAGAATTCCCTCAAAAGCAATTTTGCGTCGTCATCCATTATGCCGGAAATTATCTCCACTCGATGATTCAACCGTTCATCCTGCACGATGTTATACAAAGTGGAACATGCTCCCATCTTTGGATCGAACGATCCGAACACAATCCTGTCGAGTCGTGAAAGAACGATCGCTCCCGCGCACATCGGGCACGGCTCGAGCGTTACGTAGAGCGTGCACCCTTTCAATCTCCAGCTCCCGAGATGGTTTGCCGCGGCGCCGATCGCAATTATCTCCGCGTGAGCCGTCGGATCCTGAAGCCTTTCAACCTGGTTGTGCGCCCGCGCTATAATAGCATCGCTTTTGACTATCACCGCGCCTACCGGCACTTCGTTATTGCTGTAGGCTTCCTCCGCCTCTTTCAAGGCGGCAAACATGAAACGCTGATGGTTACTCAATAATTCTCAATCCTAATTTTTGGATTTCAGATTGAGTCTAAGGGTTCAGAATTCAATACCAAAAATTCAACCTTCAAAGTTTTTCATCATCCTGCTATTGAAACGTGTACGTCGACGCCGGCCTCATTTGTCGTCGTGCCGGGAACCTGCGAAGCCTGAACCGTCGGAATAATTTTCGTGTTCCGGTAATAAATCGATGCCGTCACTCGCTGGCTCACTTCGTACCTGAATCGAATCTCAAGCGTAGTCTGAGTGGTTCCACTGAGCGGACTGCCGCTCCCGCTAAAATTGTTCATGTCAAAGTTGAACTGCGTCGATGAGGCGGCTGAATAGCTTGCGCTTATGTCGACGTCATTTTGCAGATTTAATCCGAATAAGGGTATAGAAAACCCTCTCTTTGCATAGTCTGCCGTGATTGTGAGTTGTCCTGTATGCTGCTGTGCGATCGAAAAATTATTCGGATTCAAGCTATACTGGTCGGATGTGTTATACAGAATCGAACCCGATATTGTCGCGTCGCCTATGCTTTTGAATGCGATGTTGAGTCCGGCCAAGGGCTGAAAACCGTAAGACACCGTCTGTGCATCTGTGACCTGAGCAGCCCCGTTTGTGATGTGCCAGTTTTCTGAGTATGTCGATTGGTATGCATGATTGAAACTTACGTGAGTAGCAAAACTTTTGAACAGCGGAAACTGTTCGAGACCGTCCCAGGTAAACGAATAGTTCATTCGCGGCATGTACTGTCCGAATATTTTGTCAAGAATTGGAAGTGTTTCGAATCCTTTGACGAACGCCTGTGAAAGCTTCTGCTGGTCTGAGACCGTATTTGTCGGATCGTTTTTATTTGCTTGATAATCCGTCTCGACCTGATTTATTCCGCTCTTAAACGCGGAAAGGAACAGCACCGGCGGGATTGTAAAGAAGCTCCTGTTGATTTGCCCGGAAAGCGCAATGTTGGCAGTGGCGGAGTCATATATCGGATTACCGCGTGTGTCGGTCGCGTATTGGATGTTGCGATTATAACTCCACCCGACGTGCCACGAGAGATCTATTCTTGCGCCCTGCCATAAATTTCTCGAGGTCCTAATGTCCATTGAATTAGTATTTGTAAAGATATCATTGATGATAAATCTACTTGAATCGGACGGACTGGCAATTCTCACGGTCTGAGTCTCCCCGAAGCCAAAGAAGGGAAAGCCTTTCTTTGTGAAAAAGACGAGCTTGCTGTAAGGATCGGAAATAAGTCCGAGTTGATACAGTTGTGAGGGGCCGAGCGCCGGATTATTCTCCTGGATGAACGGTACTCTGAAAAAATTCGCCATACCCGGTCTTAGAGATGGCAGTCCGTTGTTCTGCGACATATCAGCGGAAGAGAAATTTATCGAGACGCTCTCGAAATTCAGGAACGGGACCTTTATCAGGATATTTGCAAGATTGCCGAGTTGGTTTCCTTTTCCGCCGCTTGCAGTGACCGTTGATGTCGTGTCTGCAGGAAGCTCGAATTCCTCGCGTCCATGGCCGCGTCCCCGTGCATTTGAGGAAGGTGGCTGTGGTTGAAGAGTATCGGGTGTGGTGGATATTGCCGCGCTCGTACTTCCACCGAACAAAGGATCGGTAAGCGCCTTCAAACGAATGGTTGAGCCTAACTGCAAAGTGCCATTGACGCCCGATGTTTTCGCAAGCTGTGCTTGTTGCAGGTTATTGCTCCAATGATATGCGGAGTTATAGCTCGCCTGCATATCAATATATTGCTGTATATTGAACGGAAGTTTCGGCTGTGTCGTGAGCGAAAATTGCTGAGAGTAATCGTAATCGGAGCCGAAGTTTATAAGCCCGTTGTTCAGGAATATCTGGCGGAACACATAAGAGTCCGGGCGCGGTATGCTTTTGCCACCGGCCGTATCTACGTCGATCAAATAAAGCGAGCTGTTTACTGAAAACCGATAGTCGATAGTAGGATTCAGTATTCCATTATTGGTCAGGCGCCAGTTGAAACCTCCCGATCTCGACGACGAGAAATTCGGCGTAATTCTAGGATTAATTTGCGTCCAGTAATCCTCCACCGCGAGCATCCTCGATGCACTCATAGACAAGTTAAACGAGCTCGGCAAATACCTGATCTGGAAATCCTGGCCTGGAGAATTTGTCGAAGGAATGTTCCCGGGAGGGTTAATATTTTCGGGACCTCCACTGGGAGGATTGAAACCTCGTGGATTTGGATTGGAAATCGGCGAGCTGCTTGTTGTTGTCTTGCTCTTCGACGGAAAAGGTGTAAACCATGCCGCAGGATCAAGCTGGACCGAATACCCGCTTGAAAAATTCCATGTCCATTGATTTCCGCTCTTGACCTGGGTGTCTCGATACTGTGAACCAGACCAGCTGTATCCCATAGTGATATTGTTGAGGATATCCTTGAAATACCATTTTGTGGAAGGAACGGCTATACGCAGCGTAGGAATCGACCAGGAATTCTGAACTCTCAGCACCTGCGAACTGGTCTGCAGGCTATCCGCCAGGGATGCGGCGGCTCCCGGTGCATATCCCAGGGTATCCAGGTACTGCTTCCTTTTTGCAACGGCTTCGCTGACGAGTATGTCGCTTCCGGCAAGGTACAACGGATTTGAAAAGCTTTCGCTGTGAGAATAAGCAAATGGTATGCTCGTCCCTTGCCATTCGCGCGGCAGGAGTCTCTCGAGACTGAGGGAAGCGTTTACTCCCCAGTTCTGCTGCGTATTCAACGATCCAAACTGGGTTGTAAGTCCGTGAAAGTACGGATCTGTCTTAGAGAAATTGAATGCAAGTGCGCCAAAGTCGGCGAGCTGGAGATTTGCGCTGAAACTATAAGCACCGCCTGGAGTATTGTCGGCGTCCGTGAGCCTGAGTTCATCGACCCAGACAGACCCGTGAAGCACTGTCGCGCTTCCAGCCCTCTTGTTCGTGATCCCGATCTGGAAATATGAAACACTCATCAACGACGGGTTCCCTTGAAGCCAGTAAGTCGAGCCGGGAATTCCATTGTCGGTGGGAAGAGGCACGACGTTTGGTTGATTTACAGAGTCCCGCCGCTGTTTGATCGCAGTGAGTTCCGCAAAATTGATAGTTATATCCTGCCAGCCGGCCCTTATGGGGGGCACAGGATTGTTTATGTACCTAAGAGGTTGTCTATATTCATAAAAGTTCAGCGAATCGCTGCCGAATCTTATGTAAATGTCCGCATCATGATCAGTGGAATCAACGTAACGGAAATTCGGATCTCCATGAACAAAGAACTTCATGTCTTTATAGTGGAAAACGTTTAGCGAAGTCGGAAGATACTTGAGCACATATCTCGAATCGCCACCATGCAAGCCATTGAGGATCAAATCCAGAGACTGCTCGTTGAGTGTAAGGGGAGTCGTCGGATTTGAATGATCGACCGGCTGAAGACCCGGAACAGGCGCATTATAACCGGGATTATCGAAGACATCGACGACGGAAGCTTGCATTGTCGTGTCCTTCACGTCCGGTGTCCGCCAATAGTTTCCGACGAGGTCCATCTCCGCTATATTTACCAGCATGGGTGAAGTCATTCCATCGAACCAGACTCTGACGGATTGCACCACGGAAAGGCTCGGCTGCCCGATAACTTTCGAAGTATCTTTAAGCGGGATCAGGTATTCGTACCATCCTTTCGAGCCAACACCGGCGACATACTTATTGTTCGTCGTGTCCAGCTTTACGTCGTACTCGTAATAACTGTTCGTCTGATCTAAGAATCGATTGTGGTTAAGATCCTCGCCATCTGGAAGAAGCCCAGTCGCGGAGACGGAATTATACTTTGTACCGTTGACTCTAAGATAATTATGACCGTTTATGTCTGCGAAGTAAGCACCTCCGTCGGGATCCGCACTGATGGAATCATTAACGTTCCACCATGGTCGGTCCGGCTTGTCTTTGATCCACGGAAATAATGAATTCTCCTCCGCAATCGAAAACTGGTCTATTCCAAGATCGTTATTGCGCACTCCTAAACCGGTAGTGTCCTCCGAGCGAAAGACTCCATCCCCAAAGACATCCTCTCCGATCTGCCCGATATCGACGTGCATAGTGCCGTGGGGATGCGTCGATGGATCGATCTGCATCCAAACCTCCAGGTAGTTTATGTTTTGCCCGACGAGGTCGCTGGCGTTGGACGAGAGATCCACCATCATGCCACCCCATGCCAGTTTTGCCAGGTTTGGATTGTTGTTCTTGGTATCCAAAGTCGTGTCTATGTCGCGGGCTCTATTGTATTGACCCCTCACGGTGTCGAGGAAACCAACATGGAGCACCGTCACCGTCTGCTGATCGACGGAAACCTGTTTGCTGGGCCATATATCCTTAGAAAGTGTAGTCGGCGGAATATCGTTGTACCAGTATGCCCATCCGCGATAGTCGTTCTTCGTTGAGTCAGGCACTTCCCGGTTTAACACCGAATCTATGGCGGTGTTCTTTGGCGGACTTGCTATCGACCATGAAGAGAAGTTTATCGGCAGAGGGATAGTTCTTTTCGCTCCCTCAAAGTCGTCAATGTACGCCACGCCCTGTCCGTTGTCATCCGGGATCGGGCTCGTCCTTGTGTTGGGATTCGGAAGCATGTAAGCGGCTTCACCGTGCAACGTTAACCTTGATGGAGCAGCCGTCTGGATCAAAGGAAGCGCATCGAGAGCTTTCGTAAGGAATGGAAGATCGGCGGAGGTTCCTCCATCGACTCCAAGTATCAAATTGCTCATCGGTTCTTCCCCAACCTGGACTTTATCGTTTGGCGACTGGAGCGAGTAGTTCATCAAGGTAAATCCAAGACCGGTCTGGTCGTTGATTTTCAAATCGCCCCTAAGACCGCTGAGCGATTTTGATGCGATTGTGAAAATGTCGTTCGTCTCGTATTGAATCTGGACGTTCGCACCCGGCTGGAGCGCCGCCTGATTTCTAATAGTCAGTTCACCGGTGAGATAATCGATGGAATAATCCTGGTCGGGGACCAGCGGCTGGCCGTTGTACAGAACTTTGACGCTTCCCTGGACGAGATTAAACCCGAGGGGAATTCTAGAAGTGCTCGAACCAACGTAGGAACCGGTTACCGAAAAGAGGTTGTGTGTATCCGAAGGATAAAAATCGTCCGTCGTATCATAAATAGACTCATATACAAAGGAATCTGGATTCGATATCGAATAACCGTTTCCAGATTGGTGGAACGCCTCCACGAAAGGCTCGATGAACGGGAAGATTAGCTCGCCGTGATATGAGTCTATGTCGACCCCGTCGTTATAATAAAAAGTATTCTGCGCGCCTGCAGTTCCCGTTCCGTCGATGCGAAACAAGTGTACGAGGCTTATCCCGTTTATATTATCCTGCGCCGTGGTGCCGGACGGCGTGTAAAGTATCTTAAGATCCTTTATGGAACTCGCGCTGAGATTCGTTCCTCCGACGGAGTAAATGTTCCGCAGCATCAATCGCCAGGCTTCCGCGTGACTGGCATCGTGGATTAGTTTATTTTTCGGCTTTACTAGCTTGAGAACCAGCCTGTCTTTTGCTGATGTATCGGCAAAAGAAAAGGTGCCGTAAGTATTGCCCCCTTGTGTGCTGTAGACGACTGCTATTATCTGCTCAGCGGTATAACTGGTATTGAGAGTCAGAACGCCGGTGTTCTTATCAATGCTGTACTGAGACGGATCAAGTTTTATAAAAAGGCCGTTTTCAACCTGCCCCGAGGAATCGGTGGCGCCTTTGGTTTGTAAATTTGAATAATAACTTTGGCTGGCTGTGTTATTGGGAGGCAGGTCCATCACGGTTACACAAGATCTAACATTAGGATTTCCCGCGGGATTAAAAATCGATTCGTAAACTTCGATCTGTGTAATGATGAGAGCCTGCTTATCTATTTGAGTACGGCCGCTTTGATAGTAGTCTTCATATTCCCCGATATAATTCGTATCGATGAAGAAATGGTTTTGCGAAAAATCGGTAGCACGGAAACTGATTGGCAGGGCAGAAGATCCGCCGCTGTAAGTCAGACTTTTCCCCTGTGCTTTCTGTTGACTTGCGAGTCCAGTAAGAGTGAGCGGACCGAATTGAGCAGTGGCTTTGATTCCGAACAGCGCCTGGCTGCTCCCGACAAATGAAGACGGCGTAGACATAGATACGTTTCCCGCCTCGACGCTCTTGATAATTTCGTCGTCGTAGCCCGTGTACTTTATATGCAGCTGGTTTTCATAGTCGAACTGGTTTTGAGTATCCCAGTTTGCTCCGATGCTCAGTTTGTCTCCCACCGTTCCGTCGACATTTATCTGGACATCCTGTTTGAAATCCGGCTGGTTCGTAACATTCCCGAGCGCGGAGAGAGTCTGCTGGTCGGTTTTTTGATTTCTCCATGCACCATGGACATCGACGGCTCCCGATATTTTTAAATTGATCCTTGGAGGACCAAAGATGCTGAGAACTGGATTCGAAGGAATCGGTATGTCTATGTTGGTTATCCCCGACATGAGAGAGCCAAGCTGGTTCACACCTGTTTTCGAGGTGTACGCATGAGCAAGATCTTCCCAATTTTTCTGGATAAAATAATTTTCCTCAAGCTTGACGTACTGGTTCAATGGAATCTGGATTGGAATTCTTATGTCTTTTCCCCACAGTGTTTCCTGAACGTCCACATCGTCCCCGGCACTGTCGATGGTGGCAGTTCTCTGCACCACGTCGGAATAGATGAAAAGCGGGTAACGATATCCGGGAAAGATCTGTGCCTGGGGATTGTCGTGCCTTATCCCCGACAGCCATTTGGAAAGTTTCAGCGAATCTAAAGAAATTGTGTCCGACTTTATCCCTGAAGAATCCGTGCGAGCCAGCATCGAGTCCGTTTTTCCTCTTGCAGAAAGAGTATCATAGGCGTGCTTTGACATCAGACTGTCGCCAACCTCCGGCCGGATGGATTGCTCCTTTCCGCGGGCAATGGAATCTATCGACGCGGATTTAACCGTATCGCGATTGGTAGAAACGTTTTGCGGTGATGGATGGCCTAACGAGGTCGTATCCCGTCGTGAGGAACCAGGCTGGTAATTTCCCGTCTTCGCAGCGTGTCCAAAGCATCCCGTGAAGATAAATGCCCACACTCCGGCATTAATTATGCAAACGGGGACGGCTGTCAGCGCGAAGCGGCTCGTATTAGCCTTAATAATTTCCACCTATACAGACTGCTTAATACTACTCGACGAATAATTTTATTGACACTTTAGCAATCTGTATGTATAAGGCTCCATGAGTTTAAGTGCTTATATGTGAAAAAAATATCAAAGCCCAGAGTAAATATCAAGCAAGGAAGGTATGCCTCTTTCGATGGGTCATCAAAAGCCGTCTGAACGAGAAGCCCGGCTGAATGTGTAAAAAACAACGAATTCAATGACGCTCTTCGTTCTTGGTTAAGTCTTTTCCCGGGGAATCTTTGCGAGGCTGGTGCGGTTAACTCAATAGAGAGTGCGTCTTTGAAAATATTCTTTAAGTTCCTCGTTCTGGTATGTCGCCGATAACTACAAATCTTTTGCCGAGAAGTGACGGACCGGAGGAAGGGAGGCAAATGGAATGCGTGATTCTTCCAGTGGTTGGGATAGAAAACGGGAGGGCGAAAAGATTCTCATTGCTGAAGACGAGCAAGCGATGAGGGAACTGGTCGTCGAGATTCTTGAGAGTGCCGGTTACACGGTTATCGCAGCGTCGAATGGAATCGAAGCTGTCGATGCTTTCAACAAAGAGAAAAACGAAATCTGTCTTGTGATTCTTGATAGAAATATGCCCGAGATGAACGGCGACGAGACCTTTCGCGCTCTGAAGAAAATCGGCTTGAACGTTCCCCTCCTCATCTCAAGCGGGTCCATTAAGGATGAGGGAAAGCTGGTTGGCGAGGGAGTCACGGGTCTTATTGGAAAGCCTTACAGCATTGAGGAGCTGCTTGAAAAGGTAAAGTCGACTTTGGAAAAACAGAAGAAGAGCTGAGCAAAAATCCCTGGTGGCGTTTAACCGTCCAGCATGCTTGTCTTCCTGAAAATCTTGTCGTCGGGCTCCCACAACTCGATCTTGTTCCCTTCAGGATCCATGATCCATCCAAACTTGCCGTAATCATATTTCTCTATGTCTCCGACAATTTCTACTCCCTCTTCCCTGAGTCTTTCGATCAGGGCTTCGAGGTTTTCTACGCGGTAGTTGATCATGAAATCTTTCGTCGATGGATGAAAATATTTCGTCACCCTCTCGAAAGGTCCCCATACCGTATGCCCGTATTCGCCCGCTTTTTCCTTCTGCATCCATTCAAAAACAGCGCTTTCCCCAACTGGAGAAATTCCCAGATGTTCGTTGTACCATCTCAAAATACTTTCCGGATTCTCGCATTTGAAGAAGATTCCACCTATTCCCGTTACGCGTTTCATAATTTCGCCTCCTCTTTGAACCAAAAACAGTTGTCAGTCAGAAGCAGTTCAGCTCCGAACTTCGATCTCCGTTTTTTTAAAACTATACCATCTTACTTGCGGGCGATAAAGAAAATTCTCTTGAACGGATAAAGTACTTTCCCGTTTTTTTGCACCGGATAAAGATTGGCGCATTTCGCAAGGACTTCGCTCTCAAATTCATCACGGCTCGTTTCATCGGGAAGCCTTTCTAAGAACGGCCTCATCCCGGTTCATTTGTACCACTCCACTAGCTCCGCATGAGAATTCAACACATGATAGTAAATAGTTTCCCAAATATCCAGCTTCCTGGAGATTTGTACCATGATGTTATAATAATATTCGCTGTCATGGTAGGTTATTTGTTTTTCTGCTCCGGTTATGAAGGCGACCATTTCCAGCTTGAAGAGACTGTGAGCAATGCCTGATGCAACGGCGACCCGTTATTCGCCGGAACCTGAACAGCCAGCGCGCCTCCATGATTCACATTTTCTAAAAGCCTCGGCAAGAGTGATCCATGGTCCGGCATCCACTGGATCGCCGCATTCGAAAACACGATGTCGAATTTTCCGTCGAAATTGAAATCTGTAGCATCGCCGATAAGCCACTCGTCGTCCGGGAAGTCCTCTTTGGCTTTCTTTATCATTTCGACCGAACTATCGTGGCCTGAAATTTTTGCGTTGGGCCATCTCTGACGGAGAACCTGAGTGCTGTTGCCCGAACCGCAACCGACGTCGATGATAGACTTCGGATTCCTTACGTCAATCCGTGCGGCGAGGTCTACAAATGGCTGCGTCCATTCGTCTGCAAATTTTAAATACTGATCAGGATTCCAGTTGGGCACGCTTACATAAAATTTCAAGCTGTAAATTGCGCATTGATTTTATTCCAGTTGGAGTCCTTTTCCTATTGCCATCTTGCCGACGAGTATCTTCTCTTGATCTCCGGCGATTTATCCACAAATGTATCCAAACCGATCCGTTTGATGGTACAAAGGCTGAACACTTTCAAATTATGCGGCAAAATCCCGGCCCTGTTTGCCGCGGGATCGAGTCTCTCGCAGGGGAACTTATCACAGTCAAAACAAAATTCCACTTTATTTTCAGAGGCGCACCCGTAAGTTTCACAGGCTCCTCCGATAACCGGGCAATTTCCTTTAACGGCCCTGCAGCCGTCGCAAGGCCTTTTGTCTTTCAGCATGCGCCGTTCAACCAGCCTGTTGAAGAGCTTATGGTTGTCCCTGCATGCATACGGTTCACATACTCCGCGGTCCATTCCGCAAGTTGCTACCGGATCATATCTCTCGTTCATCAACATATGAATTTGTCTTTGAAGTTTTTCCCGCTTAATCTTGATTTTCACTTTGCTTAAAACTCTGCATGAACTCAAGCATAATTTGCATTCCAAGATTTTTCAGTCGAGCTCTTCCAAAATTTTCGCCGCATCGCGAACGCACTGAGCACAAATCGTCTTCACCATGTTCTTTTCTTTGAACTCTTTCTGGCCTCCCTCGGTATTGAGGTCGATGCCCCCTAAGATTTCCTTGCATACAATTGTGCCGTGAAGTTCACGGAAGCGGTCGGCAAACTTCCTGACGTCCTGGTACGTTTTTCCCACCGATTGTCTGTCTGCAGCATCCACGTTTCCGTACTTTGCACCTATGACCATAAACGCTCCGGTCACCGCGCCGCAGACATCCTGCATTCGTGCCATGCCCGCACCAAATCCGGTTCCGATCTTCATCGCCTGTTTCTCATCTATTCCATAGAGCGGTCCATAGGTGGAGAACACAGCCTGCGAGCAAAGATATCCACCTAAAAATGTTTCTACTGCTTTTTCTATTTTGTCTGACATCGTTTGATCCTGATTTGTAGACCGATCAAAAGGGGAACGTTTTATTTTAATCTAAACGTGGCACAAATTCAAACGGAACGAGCATTGACCGCGATCATTTAACCCACTTTGCCGAAATATTTCAGGACCCGCAGTGCCCTCAATGTGTTCCACCGGCTTGGCTCCCCGGATTTCTCCATTTCGAAATGCGTGAAGCCCGGATGTCTCGCGCACTTCCATTGCCCCGCTTCACTCCTTCTTTCCAGGAGAGCATCGATGGCATCATTCATCCTTTTGTCATATTTCACTTCTGCCAGACGAAAATAATCGAGGGCTTTCAGAATATCGTAGCGCCAACGGCAGGGATAAGACAATCTTAAGAAATCAGACTTGATGATCCCGCCTGTTCGATGGGAGCGGAATAATTTATGCCGTAGAATGAACTCGTGTGAATCGTGCCGGACTTCGGGAAGCTCACTCAACCTGTATGTATAACCGTTTCTCTCGTATTCGAGAATTCCTTCGACAACGGAAAGCGTCGTGTGCAGAGAGCTGTGTACCGGTTTCTTCTCCTTCCTGTTGGAGTGACAATTGAAACCACCGTCAGGCATTTGCTCCGACAACAGGAAATCGACGATGGACTTCAGACGCTCTTCTTTAACTTGAAAATATGACGAGTAATCCAACGCCATCCCGTTCACACAGACGTCGCTGACCTTTACCGACTTCAATGGATTCAATCCGCCGTCCGGCCCCTTTTCCTTCTCAAAAACCATCTTGAGGGTTTCCGAGATAGTCTTGTTGCCGGGCGAAATACAAAGATACTTCAGGTCAAGGAGAGTATAATGGGTCGATGTCCATTTCGGCAGATAAAATGCTCCTCCCCAATGTCCGTTCGATTTACGGAACGAAAGAAACTTCGCTCCCCATCCTTCCCTCTCGATTCTTCTCCTGAGCTGCGGTTTATCAACGCCCCACAAATCTCTGTACGTCTGGTATTGTATCGACACATCGCCCTCAAGGAGCCATGATATGAGTTTGTCGTCTATCATCTATGCTACGAGTAGTGTCTTGCCGTGCCTTCTGCGATAACGTCTTATAAACCAAATAACGATTGCAGCAAAGGCGATTACTACAACGACAATTGCAGCGAGCGCAGCTTTTGCAATGAGCGCGAAGCCCCAGCTCACTCCGAAATTCATCGGTATGTATGAGTTCAACGACGTGTTCGGCACACCCTTGTCATAAAAACTCGTCAGGATGAGCCTGGTGTTTTCCACTTTAGCATACCATATATCGTTCACGTGACCGCATTCGGAAAGAATAATCTGTCTGCAATTTTTCAAGTAGGGGAGCAGCTCATTCGTTGCAAATTCAGGTGGCGTGGAAAAATCTACGCTTCCGCTCAAAAGCAATGTCTCTACATTGGATCGCTGTGCTTTCCGGAATTTCTCCGGCAAGTGCGTCATGGGCCAATGGCCATAGCTTAGTGGACCCCACAGCAGTTTGCCCATCGGAGAACCAAGAGGCAAATCACGAGGCTCCATATCGGCGGAATAGTTTCGCGTGGAATCGAAATCCGCACCGACGGCTTTCGAAGCGAGATCGCCCCATGTCACCAGCGAGGGCATGACATAATCATACGCGAGTGACATCAGGGCCAGTCCGCTTGGGTCTCCATGTTCTGCCGCGACGTACGCATCGAATGCCATTGCCGCGGTGCTGCGATGGAAGAGTAGAGCGAAGGTGACTACCTTCACTTTCCCGGGATTGATGGGAAAGACCAGCCAACGAGGCGGCATGTTGTTCAAAATGTTTCGCATGGTTCTATAAAGATCAGGACTCTTTCCGGTCATTGTGGAATCCCATGACCACAGATTCGCGTAGCGTTTCAATTGTTCGTCAACCGTCTGCGGCTCCCAGACAAAATGCCCGGGAGGATTGACCCCGATCATGGCTGACCGGAATATACGTTCAGGATGTTTAAGTCCGTAGAGATATGCGACGCGGGTGCCGTAACTCTCGCTCAAGAGATCGATGCGGTCGTAGCCTAATGCCGTGCGAACAGATTCATTGTCTTCGATGCACTCGATCATCGAGTATCCATCGAGATCGACACCCTGCGCTTTCAAACGCTCTGCACCTGCACCCCATGCACGTCCGATCATCTTCATCGATTCTTCGCTCAATGGATCGCTGGCTTTCTTGAATGCTTCGGTAACATCCGGGCAGTCGAGTACAGTTGAGCCATCGACACCTCTGTACCCGACGAGTACGAAATCGTGTTCAGGAAGAAAAGTCCACGCTTTCCCCCGGTCCCATGACATATTGCTCTGACCGGGTCCACCGGCGAGGCCGAATATCGGCTCTGCAGGATTTCTTGAATGAGAGTGAATACGAAGAAAGGGTATGTTGATTAAGCGGGATGCGGGTCTGCTTCTGTTTTCCGATACAGTGATCGTTCCGAAATCTGCATCATACTTTTCGGATCCTATTTCAAAAAGCCTGGTTTCTTTGACAAAGCTTTCTGCTCTAGAATTTGGTGGTGCAACGGGGTAGCGCTTGCTCCCGTCGCTACATCCGAATCCGGAGACAATCATGGTCAAGAAAAAGGCAAACTCAATTATTCTTTTTATAAGGCGCCTCGGCAACACGATAGGTACTCCTCTTATTAGAGATCTTATAGACTGGGGTGAGTCAATTTTAATTCCCTCGACTTCGGTCTTCCCACGCTTTGTTCCATCTATTTTAGACGAAACACCGAACAAATTCAAATCGAAGACCCGCTACGCAGCGCTGAGAAATAGTCCAGTCGGACATTTCCTGATCGCCGAGTCTGCGGGGTGCTTTATTTCCTTACCTGTCCGTTTCCCCGGACGACAAACTTCATGCTGGTCAGCTCGGCTAGCCCCATCGGTCCACGCGCATGAAGCTTCTGCGTGCTGATTCCGATTTCTGCACCGAGTCCGAATTCAAATCCGTCTGTGAACCGAGTCGATGCGTTGACATAAACAGCCGCCGAGTCGACTTCCCGCAAAAATTTTTCGCCGTTCGATTTGCTGCCGGTAACGATCGCGTCCGAATGATGCGAGCCATAACGATTTATGTGCTCGATCGCTTCGTCGAGGCCCTTCACCACCTTTATTCCGATAACGAGGTCTAGATATTCCCGGTACCAATCACCCTCGTTTGCCTGCACTGCATCATGGAGAATGGCCCGAGCGTATCTGTCGCCTCGAAGCTCGACGTTTGCCGACCTCAGTTTTTCTGCTACGCGCGGGAGAAAAGTTTTCGCAATTCTTTCATGCACCAGTAATTTTTCTGCCGCGTTGCACACCGACGGCCGTTGCACCTTCGCATTCACGACAATTTCCTCGGCCTGCCTCAGGTTTGCAGAGCTGTCGACGTACACGTGGCAGTTCCCCTCGCCATGCGCGATGACGGGAATACTGGAATTCGCCTGGATGTATTTGATCAGCTGCTGACTGCCGCGCGGTATGATGATATCGAGGCATCGATCTTGCTCGAGCATTTCCGCAACGGCTTTTCGATCAGTCGTATCTATGAACTCAACACAGCCAGCGGGAAGACCGACGCTCTTCAATGCCTTTTTGATGATCTCGACCAGTTTCCTGTTGGTGCGGATTGCCTCGGAACCGCCGCGAAGGAGGACGGCGTTTCCCGCTTTCAGACAGAGCACCGACGCATCCACGGTGACATTTGGACGCGCTTCATAAATAATCCCGACTGCACCGAGCGGCACGCGCACCTTCTCAATCGTGAGTCCATTTGGACGTTTCGTTCGTTCCAAAATTTCGCCGACGGGATCCGGCAGAGCTACAACATCGTGGACGCCGGCAATCATCTGGGCAATTCGCTTATCATTAAGCGTCAGCCGATCCAGAAGAACTTCCGATATTCCTGCTTTTTCAGCGGCAGCTAAATCCTTTTGATTGATTTTGCAGATCGCCTCCGTTTCGCGTTCAAGCTGCAATGCGATCGCATTCAGCAGGCCATTCTTTTCTGCAGTAGTCGCATTGTACAAAATGCCGCTCGCCTTTTTTACCGACTTGGCTTTCGTCTCTATCGTGGTCATTTCTTAAGAGCCCCTTTGTGATAATGATCCATTGCACCACTCAGTCTTCAATCACCGCGAGATTATCCCTATGCACCACTTCGGCCGGCGCCTTTCGTCGCAGGATCGCTTCTATATCCGCGCTCTTCTTCCCTTTGATCTTCATAAGCTCTGCTGAAGAATATCCGGTCACTCCTTTTCCAATTTCATTCCCGTCCGTATCCAGGATCGATATTATGTCCTTCACATTGAAACTGCCGTAGATTTTAACTATGCCGGAGGGAAGAAGGCTCTTATTGAGTTTCAGCAAGGCGCTCTTCGCTCCCTCGTCGACCACTATAGTTCCCGCAGTTGACGACACGAAACCTATCCACTGTTTCCGCATCGACAATTTCTTTTGCGCCGGCAGAAAAACCGTTCCGCGAAATTCCCCGGAGAAGATTTCATCGATGGCCTGCGGGTTTTTTCCGTTTGCTATAATCATGGCGATTCCCGATTTGACGCAGCGTTTCGCCGCTTGAATTTTCGTGATCATGCCTCCCGTGCTCAGATCGTTTTTATTTCTCTTTGCAAAGCGTTCGATCTCCGGAGTTATTTTTTCAACGATGCGAATCATTTCCGCATCATGGTTCAATGCGGGATCGTCGGAAAACAAGCCGTCAATGTCCGTCAGGACTATCATAATATTTGCTTCGACAAGAGTTGCGACCATGGCGGACAGATTATCGTTGTCGCCCAGTTTGATTTCTTCAACTGCGACCGTATCGTTTTCGTTGATGATCGGCACGACACCCTTGTCGAAAAGGACGGCGAAAGTATTCTTTGCATTCACATACCTGCTGCGGCTTATGAAGTCGTCCTTCGTGAGAAGAATTTGCGCGATAGCGAGGCGCTGTTTACGAAAAGCGTTTTCGTATGCTTCCATGAGGAGCGGCTGGCCGACGGCAGCGGTTGCCTGGCTTTCCGGAATGGATTTAGGACGACCCGAGAGTCTCATAGCAGCGACACCCGCACCAATTGCACCGGAAGTAACGATTGCGACATTCTTGCCGAGCGACCTGAGGTACGAAACGCTCTTTGCGATTGAATTGATCCGTTCGATATTGATACCGCGATCCTTTTCAGCAAGTAAGTTGGTTCCGATCTTGATAATAACGGTATTACGGTCTTGCAGAATATTTCTTAGTCGATGCATTGTCTTTTTGCTTTTTTGAAATATATAAGGAAATACCTCAAAATTCATGCGGAGCGCAAAAATTTATTCGGTCGACAGCTCTCTGTGAAGAACGCGAAAAAAGTTTTCGCTTCCTCTTTTCTCCTTCCGCGGATAGTGACCGCAATCTTTAAGCAATATAAACCTGAAGTTTTTCAGGACCGCTTTCAGCGGCTCCTCCACCCCTCCGGCCGGATGAGGGTCATAGTCTCCGTGGATTGCTACGACAGGACAACAAATCTCTCCTCCAAAATTCAGGAGTCTCCCGTCATGTCTAAGTCTCTCGGCTTCCGGCCAGACTGACTGAAATATCTCCGGTTGAAAGCGAAGATTTTCTCCTTCTGACTCGATCGGATCAAACGAATCTGTTTTCGACATCAATCCTTGAAACCTATTGAAGATCGACGAATCCACTCCTCCTTGAGCAGAATTGTTCATCAACCGCAGCGTCCTCTGCGCCTCGATCCGTTCAACGCCAGACAGACGACTCATCCTCAATTCGGTCACGCTGGTTCCTTCTTCAAACGCACCTGCCCCGATGAGAATAAGTTTGCGCACATCGTCCCGGTGTCTCGCGGAAACCATAAATGACAGCCAGGCCCCCCATGAATGGCCGATTAAGAAAACCGGCGAGCTGCAGTTTTCGTTCATAACCGAATGCAGTTCTTCGATTTGCCCGTCGACTGTTTGTGAAGTCTGAAATAGCTCGACGACTCCCCGCTTCTCCGACAGCTTCTTCGCAACGTAACCCATTCCACCCGGAGCGCCGGGCCCGCCATGGACGACTACGATCTAATAGGGCTTCTTGCCATGTTTGCGATAATTCAACTTGTTCATTTGAAGATGGTACAGCGGATTTTCATTCGACTCGCCGTGCTTAAAAATAAACCGATTCCTTGAAGATTCAAATTGATCTGTGACTCATTATCCGACGAATGTGGCAGGATCCCAGCATGTAAGTGCAAACATTGCACATCGAAAAGCTTTTCCTGCACAGTCCCAAGTATTGTTAAGCTCAAATAACCTGTATTTGAATCTTTCTCATGGCACGCTTTATGACCTAATTTAAAAAATGGATCGAAGGGCGGTTCGTATTTGCACCATTTAGAATTTATACTTGGTCCTGGTCTGAGAATGTATAACCTTCGGCGAATGAGTTCTTTCAAGGAACTTGCGCTATGGAAAGGATTAACAAAATTTTTGGGAGGCTGAAATGAAAAAGGTTCTAATTCTCGGATCAATTTTATTCGTATCGAATTCTCTGTTAGGTAATCCATTACCTGATCCGCATGCGACCATTTTAGAATTTAGATTCGATCCTGCTAACAAATGGGAATTGGAAATAGGCACACCGGTATTGTACGCCAATTACTACGACAGCATCTGTATTTCGACATCGGGCGGGATAGCACGAGTAAAAATTGACTCGACGGGATACGCGGCTTCAGTTTTAGTAATAACCCCTGATAGTCTTTTATCTCCCCTTTCCATTAATGATACCGGTGATTGCATTACGGTTTATTCATATATATCAAACAAGAGTTTTGGCGAAATATCGATGAAAGATACATTATCGTTCGGGAATTATCCTGGTTCAACGCTCGATTCAATACCGACAGGATACTCGATCTGCAGGTTCCATTTTTATTTTAATCCCGACAATAGCTATGACATTTTCTGTCTCAGGAAAAACTCTACTATCGGTGCTTCATATGATACCAGCGGTTGCTGTGCCACCATGACTGGAAACATGTACGATAAAAATAACAAAAAGATAACCGGTGGAGCTTTCACACTGGATTATCCGGTTACATTTAACGCGGAGAGCAGCTATTCGACAAGGGTACTCGCTCGAAAGTGTGCCATCTCCGGCATGTTTCAGGGAACAAGTGCTACCGGGTGGTACTGGTGGTGGACGGATACCGTGAGTATAGATGCGTACCCAGATTCTCTCATCCGAAGAGACCTTCATTTCACAGATCTCGTTGGAATAAAGGAGAGACCCGCACCATCCAATCACGACTTGTATGTCATCAATTATCCGAACCCGTTTAATCCGGCCACGAATTTCTATGTCAGAATACCGGATCAATTAAAGCGGAAGGAAGGGCGCATTGATATTTATAATTCCATCGGTCAGAAAGTCTTTGTCGTTCCGCTGTCGAACGCTTCGACTTACGAGTGGAATGGCGTCGACATGAGCGGGAAAGCCGTTGCATCAGGAGTCTATTACTACCGGCTTGTATTTGACTATGCTGTTTCCAAAACCGGCTCGATGATTCTATTGAAATGAGATTGACGAGAACGGTTCTAATATTCTTTCTGCTGCTTGGTTCAAACGCGCTGTGCCAGGGTGTTGTCTTTTCTAGAGAAGACATCACATTTCGACTGAGCAGCAAGCACTTCATCGTCGACGGTTATTATTGGTTTTACAATCTCACAGCCCATGAAGTGAATATGTCAATCTACTATCCGTTCCCCGCGACGGGAAATGCCGGCACGGTAGACTCTGTTGATATTTTTGATATCGCCCAAGAAAGTCAGCCAAAATTTCTTGGCAGGACAGAAACTGGATTCAGCTTCATTTTGACCATCGCGGGCCATGATACGACGCTGTACCATATCGCATACCGTCAGAAAGTGGCCGGCGACAGTGCGACATATATTTTGCGCTCCACTCATGCCTGGAATAGACCGCTCGACTATGCAGAGTATAAATTAATGATTGAGGATTCCATCCGCGTCTTCAAATTTTCTTACGATCCCGATACTCTTTATGATATCGGGGGAAAAAGAATCTACCTCTGGAGGCGCACCAACTTCATGCCCGAGAGGGACTTTGTGATCCACTTCAAACCCGAATAAACAGATTCGCGGAATTATTGCTCTGAGGTAAGTTTCCTGTAAGATCTGACGATCGCTTCGTCGGCTTCATACTTCTTTAGAAAAATCTCGAGCTGCCTCCTTGCACCGAACGATTTGTGGACCTGCGGGTTCTCTATTGCTTTCCGTATTATGTCATTGACCTGCCGACCGTTGTAGCTGCCAAAATCATTCAAGAGAGCGCTCGTGGCTTTGGCTTCGTCAAAACTGCGGCTGTGCCCGAGCAGCGTTATCAGTCCATCCAGAAATTTCCGTTGCAGCTTTCGATTTTTGTGTATCACCTTCGCTATGCCGGAGCAGGATCGGGGAATGTTCTCGATGCGGAAGTTAAACGCCTGATACTTCGACAAAAAACCGAAAGGATCTATCGACACCTTGAGCGAGACGATGAAGATTCCTCTGGCTACCGCCACACCGCATTCCTGAGAGGTCCACTTGGAGGTTATGAATTTCTCGGTGAGGAGAGGAAGGAAAGCGTCCGTCCGTTTGAGCTCCGACAGAATTCGTGCTTGCCATTCCTCGGTGGGCTGTATGTCCTCATGCGCGAGAAAAACGTCCATGCCGTAACGGTTCAGATTAAATTTGATTTCTCCGGCAAGCGTCCTGTCAGATGAATGATAACTTAAAAAAACCTTAAGCCCCGGTGTCATCTTCCCGTTCCACTTTCCGATGCGATAAGTTCCTCCAGACAAAGTAAACCGGAATCCCGAGCAGGACAATTATCATCCCGGGCCACGTGTAGCGTGGTTTGAAAACCAAAAGGTCAACGGAGATCGCAGCCGCTGCGAGGATGTATAGCGCCGGCACGATGGGATATCCAAATGCTCTATAGGGCCGGTCGACTTCAGGACGTTTTTTCCTCAGTATGAAAATTCCTGCTATGGTCATGATGTAGAAAATGAGAACAGCAAATATCACATAATCCAACAAATCACCGTATGTCCCAGACAAACACAACAAACTTGCCCAAATTCCCTGTACCACCAAGGCGGTGCCCGGTACGGCCTTGTCGTTCAATTTTCCCGCGCTCTGAAAAAAAACATTATCCTTCGCCATCGCATAATAAACTCGTGCGCCTGCAAGTATCAATCCGTTGTTGCAGCCGAACGTCGAAATCATTATCAGTATTGCCATAATGATGGCGGCGGGCGCGCCGAATATCATCGCCGCCCCGGCAGTTGCGACTCTATCGTCTGCTGCAAATTGGATCCCCCGGCTGACCACATCGCTGCCCGCAGGGCTGCCGCTCAGCGGGAGCACCAAGATATAAGAGACATTTGCGAGAAGATAAAGGATCGTGACCGTCATTGTTCCAAGTGCAAGACTCAGCGGGATGTTCCGTTTAGGATTGACGACCTCCCCCGCGGTGAATGTGATGTTGTTCCATGCGTCGCTGGAGAAAAGCGATCCTACCATGGCAACCCCGATCGCCGCAGCGAGCATCATTCCCGATAACGATTCGATCATGACGACTCTTCCGCCGGAAAGATGAATCCAAGATGCAGACCAGAATCGTGAAAAGTTCGCAGAGATCGCCGGCGCATTCCTGCCGATTAACATGCCGAGCAAAATTAATCCGACCAACGCGAGTGTCTTCGTAATTGTGAAAATATTTTGTACGATTTTTCCTTCGCGGAGTCCGCGCATGTTGACATAAGTGAGAGCTGCAATGCTTGCTATCGCTAGAACTTGCGCCGCGGAAATCCTCAGACCGAATACTGCGGCAATTATATTCGTCTCACCGAACCACGGGATGAGCACTGCGGTGAACTTTGCAAACGCTACGGCGACTGCGGCAATAGTGCCCGTTTGAATGACAAGAAAAAGTGTCCATCCATACAGAAAGCCCGCCAGCGGGTTGTACGCTTCGCGCAGGTAGGCATATTGTCCGCCGACATGCGGCATCATGCCGGCGAGCTCGCCGTAACTCAAAGCTGCAATCACAGTCACGGCTCCGGTAATCAGCCAAACCAGAAGCAAGTACCCCGGAGAGCCGACAGTTCTGGCAATATCTGCACTGACAATAAAAATTCCTGACCCGATCATCGAACCAATGACGATCATGGTCGAATCGAGCAGGCGAAGCTCCCGCTTGAACTCGGGTCTAGGCTCTGCACCAGAGGCGCCTCCACCTTTGGCGGAAAAACTACCGGCATTCATGTTGGACCTCGTTTTCGTTTCGACAAGACGAAACCATTTTACGGAGAAGAGTAGAATCTAAGTGAACACGTGTTGTCCGGCTGAGTCTTGCTATCGGGGGGACAAACTCCACGTAGCAAGTTGCAGTTCTCAGCCGTTTACCGGCCGTTACCGTGAAGGGCCGCTCTTATTTTACTATGATACCGTCCGTATCCAAAGTAAATCGCTAATCCGATAATCAGCCAGACAATCAAGCGCAGCCATGTGTCGAACGGCAGGCTCATCATCAGCAGCGCGGACACGAGAATGCCCATGATGGGCACGAATGGGACCCATGGTGTCTTAAACGGTCGAGACATTTCCGGCCTGCGTCTTCGGAGAATCCAAACGCCAGTGCTGACAATTACGAACGCAAGAAGTGTACCAATGCTTACCAGTTCGCCGAGAATGTCAATGGGGAGCGCCGCAGCGAATATCGCGACAAAAATTCCAACGGCTATTGTCGAAATCCATGGCGTGCGGAATTTTGGGTGGACTTTGCTGGCCCACTTCGGAAGCAGACCATCGTTCGACATCGAATAGAAAACACGCGATTGACCGAGCAACATCACCAACATAACCGTGGCGAGACCGAATATCGCTCCAATTTTCACGAGAAGGCTTCCCCACCTCACACCGGTTGCATCTATGCCCACCGCGACAGGATCTGCAACGTTCAGACTGGTGTACGGAACAATTGCTGTCAGAATTCCGGAAACGAGAATATACAGGATTGTGCAAATCAACAATGAGCCCATTATACCGATGGGCATGTCCTTCTGCGGGTTCTTGGCTTCCTGCGCGGCTGTCGACACCGCATCGAATCCGATATAGGCAAAGAAAATTACGCTTGCAGCCCTCGCAATGCCCGACCAGCCGTACTTGCCGAACTCACCTGTGTTCGGCGGAATGAATTGCTTCCAGTTTATTTTTATCGTCGTATCAGGATGCTGTACCACAAAAGCTCCTGCTATTATTATGAACACGAGCACGATTGTAACTTTTATTATGACGATCGCCGAATTGAAATTTGCAGATTCTTTTATGCCGATAACGAGCACGGTGGTGACTATGAAAATAGCGATTGCCGCAAGAAGATTGAACTGCGCAGTGAGATGCGGCAACGACGTCGGATCGATGTGCATCGTAGTCAGCGAGGCACTGATGCGAGCAAGCCGCTCCCAGTGACCGTTGAACTGTACCATCATTTCACCGTGTGCGCCGGAAAATTGCGGCGGAAGATATATCCCGAAGTCCTGGAGGAAGCTGAGCACATAGCCGCTCCAGCCGGAGGCAACGGTCGCCGCTCCGAACGCATATTCCAATATCAGATCCCACCCAATTATCCACGCGAAGATTTCGCCGAGCGTTGCATAGCCGTATGTATACGCCGAACCCGCGATGGGAATGAGCGATGCAAATTCGGCGTAGCACAATCCGGCAAACAAACAAGCCAGGCCGGCAAGCACGAACGACAGGACTATCGCAGGTCCCGCGTACTTTGCGGCAGCCGCTCCCGTTAATACAAAAATTCCCGCGCCGATAATTGCACCTACCCCAAGGGTGGTCAGGTTGAGCGCACCCAAAGAGCGTTTCAGGCCGTGGCCGGTGTCGGCAGTCTCTTTAAGTATTGCATCGATGGGCTTTGTACAAAGAAGTTCTGAAGACATTAATCCTCCGGTTAAATTTGTTGAGACGTGAGCATGTGCCGGAACGCCGCATTCCAGCGATTCTACGCCTCTACTGATTATGACTATGCATCACGAAACATTATGTCCGTTTGAGCGAGGCAAAAAGGCGCGGTATATTCCCACGGCGGCTGCAAGTTTGATCAGGTCCCAATAGGAAAAAATCAGGAATCCCTGTACCATGGAGATATGCCAATCGCGTACGTAGACGATATCCAAGTAAAACGCGCCGCACGCAAATATTACGACAAATCCAATGAACATCGACAGCAGGGTCCAAAGAATAGAATTATCAGCTTTGATGATCGCACCCACGATACCGGCAGCCAAAACGAAACCGAAAAGATAACCGGCGGTGGTCCCGAGAAGTATTGAGAAACCTGCGGTCGGTCCTGCGAATATCGGAACCCCGACGGCACCCAGAAAAAGGTATAAGAGCACACTAAGGATGCCGTTCCGCCATCCGAGGAATGCGCCGGCAAGAATCACGAAAAGTGTCTGAAGGGTGAATGGGACCGGCTCATGCGGAATATATATTTGTGCGCCTACAGAAATTAGTGCAGTAAACAACGCGATGCCTTTTAATTGATCCAGCACTCCTGCTGAGCTTACTGAACGAAGAGTGGCATCTTTCATTTTACCTCCAATCCCTTCCCGAATCTTAAATCCTGCGCCTATTGAAAAACATGTCCTGCGATGTACGGCTTCCCGAACTGGATGCTCAGGAAATGGTAAGTGTTTAACTACAATTAGTGACAAGAAATTTAGAATTCATGATTTCTTAAAGTGTCTTCATCAGAACCCAAAATATGACCCTGCACGATGAGAATCAAGATTTTCCGAGGAGTCGGAACCAGATTGTTGCCGCGAAGACATGCACATTTGCCATGGCAACTTGACCGGCGCAAGTTCAGGAATTATATTTTTACGAAATCGATCTTCTAGAACATGTGTTACTTTTAAATACCTAAGAATGGGGATATAAAATGCAAAAATGGATTTTGGCCTTCATCGTACTATTTGTCGTCAGCTTTCAGACACGGTCAACTGCACAGTCACCGTCAATCAGCTATAAAGTTGTCAACAAGATTTCTCTTCCAGGAGAGACCGGATGGGATTATCTGTCGATGGAATCTTCTACGGGAAGACTATTCGTCTCCCGGGGGACCATGGTACAGGTTGTCGACGTTAACAACGGCAAACTCCTCGGCACTATCCCGAACACTCCCGGCGTGCACGGCATAGCATTGGCGGAAGACCTCGGGAAGGGTTATATAAGTGACGGCGCCGATTCCTCTGTCACCGTTTTCGATTTGAAGACTCTCAACACTCTGACAAAAATCAGTGTGACTGGAAGAGATCCGGATGCAATTTTATATGACCCTTACACGCAAAGGGTTTTCACGTGCAACGGAAGAGCTGCCAACTCAACAGTTATCGACGCGCAGACCGACAAAGTCATCGGGACAATTCCGCTTACCGGAAGCCCGGAATTTTCCGCAACCGACGGAAACGGAAAAATCTATGTTAACATCGAAAGCAAAAGCGAGATTGATGAGATCAATCCAAAGGAGATGAAAGTTCTTAATGTGTGGCCGCTGTCACCTGGCGAAGGCCCGAGTGGTTTGGCAATTGATTCCAAGAATCATATCTTATTTTCGGTCTGTCACAATAAACTTATGGTCGTGATGGATGCCAACTCTGGGAAAATAAAAGCCACCCTTCCAATCGACGCACGCGTGGATGGTGCGGCTTATGATCCGGAGCTAATGCGGGTTTACAGCTCAAACGGGGCAGGCACATTGACAATCGTTCAGGAAGCAAATCCGGACAGTTTCATGGTTGCCCAAAATCTCGAGACCCAAGTCAGCGCGAGGACAGTCGCTCTGGACAGCAAGACACATCACTTGTACCTGTCGGCAGCAGAGTTCAATCCCCCTCCCCCAGCCACTCCGGATAATCCGCACCCGCGGCCTACGATCAAGCCGGGATCATTTGTCGTATTGGAGGTAGCTCCAATGAAATAGGTCACGCCCCATGATCTACCCGGCAAATCTGTAAATGTAGTCGTCTGCGAACCGGTCTATTTTCCTTGAGCCGTCCTAATAACCAGAACCACAGTGGTAACTATTGAAGCCGCCGCGCCGGCAACAGCAAGAATATCCTTGAACATATCCCAGGTATATAATTCCGGCTTCACGGTCACCTTGGGTATGAAAAGCAAATCACCGGCTTCAATCTTCGTATCGCTTTTGTCATACCAGATATGAGTTTCGCTCTTAATTATCTTCGTATCGCCCGTCTTCGCATCATCCCCCGCCCCCCCCGCTGCTTTGATGTAGTCCGCGTAATCCCAACCCTCATGATAATCCACATATCCCGGATTTCTCACTCGGCCGAAAACGTATATTGCATTAGGAGATTTCGGAACATAGATACTATCTCCACTCCGCAGAGTACAATCGTAATCCTCATCCTTATTCACAAAAACCTTTACGAAATCAGTGGACACAAGTTCCACGGTCGGGCGAAGAAGTATCTCGCTCGTTAGATACGAAAGATCTTCAAGGGAAACCCCGGTGGCCCTATAGGTGTAACTCAACGTATCCAGAATTACGGACTGCCTGGACGGAAATGAATGTGTCCTCCGATAGACGAAAGCGTTCGGTAGCGATGCCCATTTCGTAAATCCACCGGCCAGATTTATGATGGTGCTGAGCCTCGTCGAATCCCTTGATATCGGATAAATCCCCGGGGTTTGCACTTCTCCGCCTACCCACACGTAATAGTCATTTATTTTCGATCTGTCGGTAGGCACGATGACGCGCGAATTTACGGGCAGCGGTGCGTACACAGCGGATGAATCGTCGAGATTCAGATCACTTACATCATAGGTTTTCCCGTTCCAGCTTAATATCTTAGCATGTGCCGTATCGGCAAGAGACGTGTGGCCTGCACATAATTCAAGTAGATCCTTTATTCGATCTCCCGGAACATATTCATAATTCCCCGGCATTTTTACCGCCCCAGAAATGCTTATGCTTCCCGCTTCAAAATTCTCTTTCGGAACAACAATCGCATCGCCTTCCCTCAAGTAGGGGTCGTCGCTAAGATTTCCTGTCATGTAAAATTTTAAAAGATCCACATTTTCAGACGCACCATCCTTGTGCAACAACTCGATCCTGCGGAGAGAAAAATCTGGAAAGGGGGCGGCCGTGTCTGCCGTGCTTCTTGGCAAATTGGCAAGCACGAAGGCGCGGTCAACACGATCAAAGGCTGTCACGATGTAACGTCCGGGTGTATGAACTCTTCCTGAAATCATTACATAAAAACTCTTAGGATAAATTAACGTCAGTGTAATTGTCGATTTCTTGAACTGTGTGCCTAACCGCTCCCTTGCATAGGCCTTTGCCTTTGACAGAGTCATTCCCCCAATCCTTAATTCACCGAAGGTCGGAACGATCAGTGTTCCTTCGGGATTGACACTGAGACTCAACGAAAGCGGAGTCGCCCCCCAAATCCCCACGTTTACAATATCGCCAGGCCCCAAGATGTAGCTGTTGGTATCGACCGGCATATCGTAAGGCGGCGGCTGAACCAGCAGACTCTGAGTCTGGAGATTTCGAAAAAAATCCGCGCTGCTCGTGAACATGCTGGTTGTCAGCGATGGCATTTGAATGTTCTGCGTTGATTGAGACAACTGAGATTCAGATGTCTGTTGCTGCTGTTGTTGCGGAATCAACTGAGCGTGCAATGTTCCGGAAAGAAGGCAGTGGATAAGCCCTAACAAAAGAAGTTTTTTCATGTCACCAACGTTTTTTGATGTATTAATAATACTAATAAAGAAAATCCGTTTACTCAAGGTACATTTGACGCACGTTTCATCTATGAGTCCTCATTAGGTATATTTTTTCTCAAAAAAGGACCAACCATGTTTGAACACAGGAAGGAACCGCTTCTTCCAAGGCGCAAATATGTGCACAGAGTGACGGTGCACGGCTTTTTTGCTCTGGCAGTAATTCTCCTCTCCCTGACCATTGGAATACTCGGATATCATATTCTTGAGGGATTACGATGGATCGATGCGACAGTAAATGCTGCAATGATACTGGGAGGCATGGGACCGGTGAATGAGCTTCACACAAATGCAGGAAAACTATTCGCCTCAGCTTACGCTCTTTTTTCGGGAATGGTTTTCTTGGCCGCAGCCGGCATTCTCTTCGCACCGACGTTCCACCGGTTTCTGCATAAGTTTCATTTGGATGACGGAAGCAAATAAAAGAGCAAGAGTCGTCAGTTTATGCTCGTTGGGATGTTTGTGCGGGCTGCCCGGAATTTCTGAACTTCGCGAACATGAATTCGGGAGGTACTGAACTCACTTTTGAATTTTGAATCCTCTATTGTTTATATTGAATTGAAAATCAACGAAACTAACCCTGGAGAATAACAATGCAAAGTGGTTTGAATAAATATAGTTCACGATTAACGCAACGACTTTCTCAGGCCGCATCTCAAGCCATGCTGTACGGCACCGGCTTGAAAGAAGAAGACATGAACAAGCCGCAGGTCGGAATTGCCAGCATGGGTTGGGAGGGTAACACCTGCAATATGCATCTTAATGACCTGGCAAGAATTGTGAAGCAGGGTGTTGAGGATGCGGGGCTTGTCGGCCTGATTTTTCACACAATCGGCGTCAGCGATGGAATCTCGATGGGAACCGAAGGAATGAAATCGTCGCTCCCTTCGAGAGAGATTATCGCAGACTCCATCGAAGCCGTCATGCGTGCACAGTGGTACGATGCAAACGTTTCTATTCCTGGCTGCGACAAGAATATGCCGGGCTGCGTCATGGCAATGGCAAGACTCAACCGCCCAAGTCTGATGGTCTATGGTGGTACAATAAGGGCGGGCCATTGGAACGGAAGAAAACTAGATATTGTCTCCGTCTTTGAATCCTACGGCGAATATATCGCGGGAAACCTAAAAGAAAGCGAATTCAAAGAAGTGATCCAGCATGCATGCCCCGGTCCTGGGGCCTGCGGCGGAATGTATACAGCCAATACAATGGGGACGGCGATCGAAACGCTCGGCATGACTTTGCCATACAGCTCATCTCTTCCTGCGGACAGCGAAGCAAAAAAGAAGGAGTGTCTCGCTGCCGGAAGGGCGGTATTAAACTTGCTTGAAAAGGATCTCAAGCCCCGCGACATAATGACAAAGCGGTCGTTTATCAATGCAATCACCATGGTTACCGCGCTCGGCGGTTCGACGAATGCGGTGCTCCATCTTATCGCCATCGCGAAAAATGTTGGAGTGGGATTGACGATCAAAGATTTTCAGAAAGTCAGCGACCGTGTACCGTACATTGCCGAATTAAAGCCAAGCGGGAAGTTTGTGATGGAAGATGTGAACGATATAGGTGGAATTCCAGCTGTCCAGAAGATGCTTCTTAGGGAAGGACTCCTGGACGGGAATTGCATGACTGTCACCGGTAGAACATTAGGTGAAAACATAGAGAACGTCGCAGACCTGTCTGCAGGCCAGAAAATAATCCATACACTTTCAGACCCGATTAAGGAAAGCGGACACATCCAGATTCTCTACGGCAATCTCGCAGAGGAGGGCGCCGTCGCAAAAATTACGGGCAAGGAAGGGCTGAAATTCTCCGGACCCGCAAAAGTTTTCAATTCCGAAGAAGAAACCCTTGCGGCGCTCGAAAAGAAAAAAATCAAGCCTGGAGACGTGGTGGTCATCAGGTACGAAGGACCAAGGGGCGGGCCTGGAATGCGAGAGATGTTGACCGTTACTTCTGCCATCATGGGAGCCGGCCTCGGAAAAAGCGTCGCCTTGATAACCGACGGACGTTTCTCCGGCGGCACACACGGCTTCGTTGTGGGACACGTTTCGCCAGAGGCGCAGATGGGTGGCGGTATCGCAATCGTTAAAAATGGAGACCGCATAACCATTGACGCGCAGAAGAATGCAATCACGCTCGAAATTTCCAAGAAAGAGTTTGCAGCGCGAATGAGGAAATGGAAAGCGCCGCCGATCAAATTCAAGAGCGGAATGCTTTACAAATATATCAGGAGTGTTTCATCTGCATCGGAAGGATGTGTAACGGATCGCGACTGAGATAGGACGCAAGATCTAAACTATTTGCGGAGATTGTTAAGCCGGTCTCCGCTTTTTATGTTCGGACGTTCATCACGCCCTCTCACATATTTCTTCTCATGAATCTATTCCCCATCGGGGGTCTGACGGGCCTCGTTCTCTTGGCAACCGCGGGCTTCAGCAACAGTTCCTCCTGTGGCTTTTTGTTCATCAGATATTGCTGCCCTATCGATAACAGGTTAAAAACGAAGTAATACAGGTTGAGTCCCGACGGAAAATTATTGAACAGAAGCCAGAACATCACAGGCATGAACCACACCATGAATTGCTGCCTCGGATCCTTCATGCTCATCTTCTGCTGAACGAACATCGTGATTGCCATGAGCAGCGCGAGGCCACTTACCTGGCTTAGACCTACGAAGGGAATCGTGAAGGGAAGGTGCATTATCGTATCGGGAACAGATAAATCCTTGATCCACCATACGAAGTGAGATTGCCTCAGTGCAATGTTGCTTCGGAAAATCGCCCAGAGTGCGTACAGAATCGGCATCTGAAGTATCATCGGAAGACATCCGCCCATTGGGTTTATCTTATATTCCTTATAAAGATTCATCACTGCCTGATTCATCTTTTGCGGATCTTCCTTGTACTTTTCTTTGATCTCATTCATCATTGGTTGCAGCGCCTGCATCTTTCTCATCGACTTCATGCTGCTCGCGGTCAGCGGGTTCAAGAGGAGCTTCAATAGAATCGAGAAGATAATTATAGCAACCCCGTAGTTGGGAATGAATAAATGTATGAATTGAAATGCGGGCAACATCACATACTCGCCGATCGGTCGAATAATCCAGCGCCAGCCAAGCCCGACAGTCTCTTCAAGCCCGACATTATAGGATTTCAACAGTCGGTAGTCCAGCGGTCCGACGTAGACCATAAAGGAATCTGCCTGATAAGGTTGACCTTCAAATCTCATTTGAAGAGCCGTATAATAGCTCCTGACAAGTCCGTTGTCCGGCGCCTTTGCTGCCGTCCCCTGCAGGTAAGCGCCGTCTGCAGACTTACCCATTGGTACTATTGCGGCTGTGAAATACTTTGTCGTTTGAGAAACCCATCCCGTATTCCCGCTTAGCTCCTGTCTCGCGGTCTCATTCAGCTTCGACGCTTCCAGCGTCGATACGTCACCACCGATATAAGCATAAGACGTGGAGAAGCTCGACTCATCTACACTATTTGCCTCCGTATAATTCAGCCCGTGTTCCCATGTAACCTGGTACTCGTAATTTGCAATGTAGCGATCCATGTTACGAAACACAAAATCGGAGCCGAAATCATACACTCCGCCTTTAAACGAAAACTCGCGGACAATTTGTGCCGAGTCACCGACATTCGCACTGAACGAAATCCTGCACCGCTGGCTGTCAGAAAGCGTGACCACCTCTCCGTCACGGTGCGGAGAATCAAAATAAAGATCTTTTGTGTCAATGAGTTTGCCGTCCATCGTTTGGAATAGAAGGCTATAGTCACCATTATACAAATAATTAACCAGCTGGACCTGCTTCCCACGCCACGTATTGAACTTCGTCAACGACCAGCTCTTTAACATTCCCCCTTCAGCTGTCAGAACGGCAGTATAAAGACTTGTCTTGATCGTGATCGTCTTCGTTACCCCTTTCGTAAGGGGCGCAAATGTCTTTCCATAAACTCTCTGTGCGGCGGTGTCACTCGGCAAATTTGATTTCACTGTTGCGCCAGTTTCCTCAGATCGCTTTTCATACGAAGATCTTGGCGGCGATGCCGATTCTTTGTTGTTTCCTTGTGAGAGTTGAGTTTGGTCTGTCTGCTGCGCGGTCCGAGCCGGCTGCTTGGGTGTATTGAAATACATCCACACCAATAGTACTAATGTGATCAAAACGATACCGATAGTTTCTGTCTTGCCCATCTTGTTTCCTTTACTTCACCGGATCAAATCCGCCCCTGCCGAATGGATTGCATCGTACCACTCTCCATAAACTGAGTAACATTCCCCTGACAAAACCATGTGCACGGAAAGCGTCGATCGAATATGACGAGCAGCTCGGATAAAATCTACATGATGCCGGAAGGAGCGGTGAGACTAACTTCTTGTAGATTGAAATTCCACCGATCGCTGCCTTGCTAGGCAGACTGATTACCAATTCTAAGAAGGAATTCCTCGAAATCTTTTTCAACATCTTTCAATATTATGGTTGGCGTTGTATAATTGCCATTAAGTACTATATCAAGACCTAATTTCTTCCCACAGATTAACTGTCTTAATTTATCATAGTTCTGTCTGAAGACCTCTCTCATAAGTCGCTTCATGCGGTTTCGATCAACTGCCCTTCTTACCTTCTTCGATGTGGTGAAGGCAACTCTCACAAAATGCTTTTTGTGATTAAATATATATATGGCAGAAACATACTTCCCGGTTGAGCGCTTTCCGTTTTTAAGTATTTCTCCAATATCTCTCGATGACCGGATTATTATCTCCCCGCGAAGTGGTTTTTGCTTAAGTGTATCTACAATCGTTGCCTTATTTTTCGTCACTGACAGTGAGACGCCATCTGCCCTTCGCCCGTCTCCGCGCCAAAACCTTTCGGCCTGTTTTGCTTCGCATCTTAGCACGAAATCCGTGGGTTCTTTTCTTACGCGTGTTATGTGGTTGAAATGTCCTTTTCATTAAAGAGCTCCATAAATTTGTCCATTTGCCGTTTAAGATAGTTCGGTAATCTGTAAAATTCAAGGTTTTAGGGCAACGAGGGAGAAGATCAGGGGTTTTCCACAAAATATTTCCACTTTTCCACAACACCCTTCAATTCACGCAATTTTGCTCTGTTTTACGTGTTTAACCGTGATTCTGAAAACGCTGGCGACAAAATTGATCGTCCTCGTAATTCGCTGCTAATCAACACCTTACAGGAACAGCTAATCAGATGTGTCATCTTGTTTTTCCACATTCCCTTTATTATTATTGAGAGTAATATTCCTGCGTGGTTTGGTGTGGATAACATGTGGAGACCTTGAGTTTTTGCACTCTTTTTTAGCGTTGTTCATTAAGTCTTGAACTGAAAGGTTTTCCCCAGCCATGTTAAATAGATATTACTTGACGTGTAAGCGATTGACGAGTAAGGAGTTGAGAGATGTTTCCTATGTTGATAACGCTGTTAGTAATGTGGAAAATCTCAGAATTCTAACAAGAGGAGGGAGAGGTCTTTGATGGAGACGGCAACTGATGTTAGGGGGACGTGGGAAGAATGCATGAAGCTCATTCACGGACAAGTAAACAATCTGAGTTACAAGACGTGGTTCGAACCGGTGATCCCCGTGGCACTGAAGGAGAAGAATCTGATTCTGCGGGTTCCGAGCCAGTTCTTTCACGATTGGCTTGAAGAGCATTACGCTAGAGTCGTTTCTGAATCCGTGAGGACGGTGATTGGAGAAACCGCGAGGGTTGAGTATACAATTTCCGATGAGGATACAAGCGAGTCTGAGCCACAGTTTTATCGGCCATCAATGCCGAATCGTACAACCTTGCACGCGGAAAAAATCGGCCCCCAAAAGGTAAACATCCGTGCCGCATTTGAAAGCAATCTCAATGCGCGTTACACATTTGAGAATTTTATCAAAGGAGACAGCAACCAGTTCGCGCGCGCTGCAGCTTATGCGGTTGCGAACAACCCTGCTGGGACCTCCTTTAATCCACTGGTAGTTTACGGGGGTGTTGGGCTCGGCAAAACCCATCTCATTCAGGCAATTGGAAATTTCGCGCAGCAATCCGGCAAAGCAGAACGTGTTCTCTATGTTTCAAGCGAACGATTCACGGTTGACTTCGTTGACGCGATTCAGAAAGACAAGGCAAACGAATTTTCTAACTTCTACCGCAGCATGGATATCCTCATTGTTGACGACATTCAGTTCTTTGCGGGAAAAGAAAAGACACAAGACACATTCTTTCACACTTTCAATGCTCTCCATCAATCAGGGAAGCAGATCGTGTTATCCTCGGACAGACCGCCAAAGGAATTAAAAGGCGTTGATGACAGACTCGTCAGTAGATTCACGTGGGGATTAACCGTTGATATTCAACCCCCGGATCTGGAAACCAGGATCGCGATCCTGAGAAAGAAAAGTGAAGACGATGGCATCCAGATACCGGATGATGTTATCGAGTACGTGGCCGCAAATGTTACTTCAAACATCCGTGAACTTGAAGGTTGCTTGATCAGTATTCTGGCTAAGGCAAGCCTGAACAACCGCGAGATAAACGTTGAGTTGGGGAAGGAGGTCATTCGCAATCTCGCGGTTACAAGGAAAACCGCTGTTACCGTTGAAGATATTCAGAAAGTTGTTGCCTCCTTTTTCGATGTCAATGAAGAATCGCTTCGTGGGAAAACCAGAAAACAGGAGGTCGTAATTGCCCGCCAAACCGCAATGCACTTAACAAAGGAACTAACACAACTGCCGCTTAAGACAATAGGAAGTCACTTCGGTGGCAGGGATCATTCAACCGTAATTTATGCGTGCCAGGTTATCTCAGACTATCTCTCGAATGACAAAAAATTCAGGGAGAAGTACGATAGGATCAAGAAGAAAATTGAGATGATCGGAATGTGAATAACTTGTTTACTTGTATGTGAAGAAGTGCTCGACCGATGTCAATATCTAATTCTTTTCCACAATGAAAAATACAAATAATCCTCGATGTTGACTACTTCTCGTTAATCAACATTCTATACTCACATCTTCTTTAAAACATCTCTCATGCTGTGATCCGTTAAATGACCGTCTTAATTGTAATTATAGTAAACTAATTTTCTTTTCAACATCCTAACACTCTTTATTCTTATTATTCTTTTATATACATATAGATATATATTTATATTAATTGGGACTTTTCAACTGTCAGGTTGGATGACAGCATAACGGGTAAATTGAATTTTAGGCTCAAAAAGTGTAAATTTAAATAGAATTCGCAAGTTGCAATTGTCAATATTCTGTAAATAATGGAGGTGGAAATGAAGTTCAAAGTAAATAGTAGAGAACTCCGAGATGCAATAGGGAAGATCATAGGTGTTGTACCGATTAGAACCACCATCCCTGCGATTGAAAATTTGCTTCTCGACGCGACCAAGAAAAAGCTTTCCATTTCCGCGACAGACCTTGAAATTTCAATGACAACTCAACTCGACATCGTGGACGGTGTTGACGGAAAGGTGACTGTAAACGCGAAAGAATTTTTCGACATTATCCGCAATCTTGATGAATCGGAGATAGAAGTTTCCCTCGATGAAAATCTGAAGTTGTCCTTGAAAACGAAGTCGGGCTCCTACAGGTTTGCGTGCACGCCTGCGGAGGAATATCCGACGCTCCCTACAATCAGCGAAGGAGCAGAGACATCTTCGATTGCTACAGATATGTTGAGGAGCGTGATAGAAAAAACGATTTTTGCGGTATCCAAGGATGAACATCGTCGTTCAATGAACGGAGTGCTGTTTCTATTTTCTGGTAGGGGGGCAAAGATATACTCGACGGACGGGCACAGATTAGTTCGGATTGAGGACAAGGCACTTGTGGACAAACCACTGAAGAAAGAAGCGAACATTCAGGAGAAAGCACTTTCGCTGGCGGCAAAATGCTTCAGAGGAGCGAGCGTCGAGGTGACGATAGCGGATGAACACATCAAGCTAAAAGCAGGTGAGACAGAGCTGGTATCAAGGCTAATCAAGGAGCCTCACCCTGACTACGAGGCGGTCATACCCGGCGATATCGATAACAACAAGATAATGTCTGTCAGCAGGGGAGAGCTTCTCGAGAAAGTTAGACGGGTTGCGATACTTTCCGATTCCGTAAATCACCTCGTTAAGTTCACAATAGACAAAGACAACCTGACAATTTCTACGGAAGATACGGACAGAGGAGAAATGGGAGAAGAGCGGCTTCTAGTGCAATGGAATGGTGGCGAGCAGATGAACATCGGGTTCAATTCTACTTATGTGACAGATGCGATGAACAGCATCGATGCGCAGAAAGTGAAATTTGCGTTTTCGACATCGACGCGTGCCGCTACGATTAAGCCGATCTTGGAGAACGGAAAGGCTGGAGCGCAAGAGATGCTGGTTCTCGTAATGCCGTTGAGGTTGTCGTGAGGCTACCCAGGGGAGCCGATTAATGCGAGTAAAGAGAATTCAGCTTTCAAATTTTAGAAACCATGTCGACTCATCGCTTGAATTCAGCCCGGGAGTAAACTTTATAACAGGCGCAAACGCACAGGGGAAAACGAGTATCCTCGAGGCGCTTTCATATGTCTGTCTTACGAAGAGTTTTCTGCACCAGGCAGATGCAGCAATAGTAAAAATTGGCAGCGATTCATTCGCTGTGGATGCTATCCTGGAGAATGAAAAGGGGTTCGTCAACAATGCCCGCGTGGTCTACTCGATCGATGCGGGCAAGAGGATCTTCATCGACGGCAACGAGATCAAGAAAAGTGCGGACGTGATCGGGATGTTTCCCATCGTGGTGCTGTCGCCGGGGGACTTCGCGCTGACCACGGGCGCACCGAGCGAGCGGAGGATGTTTATGGACATGGTGCTCTCGCAGATATCACGTTCGTATCTGGAAGAATTGATAGAATACAGACGGGCGTTGAAGCAAAGAAATAAAATTCTTTTGGATGGCAAGTCGACGGGGTCGCTTGATACTGAGGTTATGATGGCCTGGACAGATGCACTGGTGTCCCACGGATCAAAAGTGATGATGAAAAGAACTGAATTTGTTGGTGAGTTTCAAGCGACGTTTTCGTCTGCCTATTCCACCTTGGTTGAATATGGCGAGGCGCCGGCGCTTAGGTATACGCCGTCGTTTGGGCTAAACGAACGTGGGACGAACGTCTCGGAGTCATTTTATGCATCACTCAGTCACTTGGCTAAGATGGAACGGATCCGTGGAGCAACCCTTTCTGGACCCCACCGCGACGATATCGCCTTTGTGTTGAACAATATGCCGATCCGTGAATTTGCGTCACAGGGTCAGCATAAGACCTTTCTCGTTGCGCTGAAGATTGCGGAGTTTCATTACATCAAGACAAAGCTAGCTGAAACGCCGGTTATGCTGTTGGACGACGTAATGACCGAGCTTGATTATTCGCGTGCGACAAAAACAATACAGGCTGTTTCTACTCTGGGTCAGGCATTCATAACCGCGACGGATATGATGAGTTTCGACGAAAATCTGATCGACATGAGAGAGACAAAATTCCACTTTGTCCGCGAAGGGAATATGGCTTATGACAACGTCCGACTTTAGACAAGATGCCCACCATGGCAGCCATGATGCGAGGCGGGTAGGAGATTTGATAAAAGAGTTCACGAGTCAGGATGGTATATCGGAGAAACTGCGGGCTTTCGAAGTCGTTGGTAACTGGGAGAAAATTGTCGGCGATATGATCGGGAAAAACACGGAGATCGTCCGAATTGAAAACGGCACGCTATACGTGCAGGCAAAAAACAGTGCATGGCGAAACGAACTGATCTTTGCGAAGGCGACAATATTGAAAAAGATAAGAGAGAACTATCCCGATTCTGGAGTTGAAAATGTATTTTTTATTTAGACGAGGTTGTTCATGCTAAAGAAGGATGCGGCGACCAAGGCGAGATCGAAAAAGCCGAAGAGCAAAGGTAAGCCGCCAAAAGATAAAGATAGAGCAGAAGAAAGAGTTCACACGGATATAGCGAACAGAAAACCGGAAAAAGACTTGGTGAACAAAGCGGAAAACGGCAGAGAGTACACGGCAGAAAGCATAACGGTCCTGAAAGGACTCGAAGCCGTCCGGAAACGTCCCGCTATGTATATCGGCGATATCGGGCAGAGGGGATTGCACCATTTGGTTTATGAGGTGGTTGACAACTCCATAGACGAAGCGCTCGCAGGGTACTGCAAGAACATTAGCGTAACCGTCAACAAAGACGGAAGCGTAACGGTTGAAGACGACGGCCGCGGCATTCCCACCGGCATCCATCCACAGGAAAAAAAGTCTGCACTCGAAGTAGTGATGACGATGCTGCACGCGGGCGGAAAATTCGACAAATCGACGTATAAGGTTTCCGGCGGTCTGCACGGAGTCGGCGTTTCGGTTGTCAATGCGCTCTCGGAGGTTATGGAGACTAAGGTGTACCGCGAAGGAAAAATCTTCTATCAAAAATATAAGCGTGGCGAGCCCGTCGAGCCAGTGAAAGTTATCGGGAAAGATTCGAGGACCGGCACAACTCAGACTTTTGTCCCCGACAGGGAGATTTTCAAGAATCGCAACTACAAGTTCGAGACTATTGCAGAAAGGATGCGAGAGCTCGCTTTCCTGAACCCGGAAATTAAAATAAAACTTGTGGACAAGCGTGATGGGAACGAAGAAGAGTTTCACTACGAAGGCGGTATTACTGAATTCGTCCGTTACATTGATGGTACAAGGAAAACGCTTACGAAAGAGCCGATTTTTATTTCCGGCGAGCGAGAAGGGGTAAGTGTTGAAATCGCGCTCGAATATTGCGACGATTATAGAGAGAATCTATTTTCGTATGTCAACGATATTAATACGGTTGAAGGCGGCACACACGTCAGCGGATTTAGGAGCGCCCTTACCAGGACATTGAAATCTTATGCCGACAAAAATAATCTGGTTAAGTCTGATAAGATTAACCTGACCGGCGACGACTTTAGAGAAGGATTGACGGTCGTTATCAGCACGAAGGTGCCGGAGCCGCAGTTTGAAGGCCAGACAAAGACGAAACTCGGCAACGGGGAAGTTGAAAGCATCGTCCAGACTATCGTGAACGATAAGCTGGGCGAGTACCTTGAAGGTAATCCGGGATCTGCAAAAAAAATCATTGAGAGAGCGGTAAACTCAGCCGAGGCGCGCGAGGCGGCTCGCAAGGCGCGCGATATTGTCCGCCGGAAAAATGCGCTTGAATCGTCGAACCTGCCGGGCAAACTTGCCGACTGCTCCATCAACGATCCGGAACATTGCGAGATATTCATCGTCGAAGGAGACTCCGCGGGTGGTTCGGCCAAGCAAGGAAGAGACCGTCAGTTCCAGGCGATACTTCCGTTGAAGGGAAAAATTCTGAATGTTGAAAAGGCCAGGATGAACAAGATTCTTGAAAACGATGAGATCCGTGCGATCGTGCAGGCAATCGGCGCTGGTATCGGCGATGGGGAGGAGTTTGATGCCTCGAAAGCCCGGTATGGAAAGATCATCCTGATGGCAGATGCCGACGTAGACGGAAGCCACATTAGAACTCTCCTTCTCACTTTTTTCTTCCGGTACATGAAGGAGCTTGTCGAGCTCGGAAAAGTTTACATAGCACAGCCGCCGTTATATAAAGTCAAGAAGGGAAAAGCCGAGGAGTATGCGTACAGCGAGGATGAGAGAGACGACCTGATCAAGAAAATAAAAAAGGGGGATGAAGGCGAGGTCGTTGTCTCGAGATTCAAAGGTCTCGGCGAGATGAATCCGGAACAACTCTGGGACACCACGATGGATCCGGCGAAAAGAACGCTGCTTCAAGTCAGCATCGAAAATGCAGCGGAAGCGGACAGAACGTTTTCGATTTTGATGGGCGAAGAAGTCGAGCCGCGCAAGAACTTCATCGAGAAAAATGCAAAGTATGTCCGGAACCTTGACGTTTAGAGATATTTCCACAGTTATCGTAAACTATCGTACGCCGGACCTTCTTGAAACTTCGGCGAGATCATTCAGGAAATTTTATCCGGATGTCGAATTGGTCATTGTGGACAACGGATCAAACGATCAGTCGGTTGAAGTAATTGAATCGTTTGTCAGATCTAATCCGTCAAGCACAAAGTCGATCATGCTGGAACAAAATTATTTCCATGGTCCGGCGATGGATAGAGCAGCAAGATCAATTGAAAAGGAAATCGTTTTCTTCCTGGACACCGATACGGAAACCAGGCGCGGCGGGTTCGTTGAGCTAATGTTGGACGAGTTCAATCAGAATGAAAAGGTGTATGGTGTGGGGAAGCTCGACAAGGTCAATAAAAGAGGCTTCGCCGCAGAAGATGGGACAATAACAGTTTTACTCTCACCATATATGATGTTGCGGCGAAAAGTGTATTTCGATCTTCCGCCTTTCAGGCACCACGGCATGCCGACGCTCGAAAATTTTTCTGCGGCGGAATCCATGGGATACTTGCTTCGGAATTTCGATATTTCCGATTACATTGAGCACTACGGGAGAGGGACGGCGTCGAAGTTTGGTTACAGCCTCGGATTCCGCGGAAAACTGGATTTCCTGTTGAATAAGGTGGGACTTTGACGCCTATGGCTAGACCGATGGAAGTATCGATGCGTGGAGAGGCTTTTCAATGGTGATCTTGTCATCCTCGCAGAATAGTCGGATACATTTGCTGTTGGTCCGAATGTCATTTTTCATTGCAGGGGTTAGCTCTCTCGCCATGGCACAGGAGAACCGATACCCGATTTTGGAGAACGGACGGTACGGATTCATCGATTCGGCCGGAAATATCATTGTACAACCGACTCTTGAGAGAGTACCACAGTTTTCGGAGGGACTAGCTCTGACTGAAGAGGATGTATTTCTATTAGGACCAAGATGGGGTTTCATGGACACGTCGGGACACGAAGTGATCTCTCATGATTATCCGAAAGCCGGTGATTTCCATTGTGGTAGAGCATGGGTGCTCAAGCATTCCTTTTTCCTTCCGTTCCTCAGCTCCGATAAGTATGGGTACATTGGCAGAGCTGGACATGTCGTCATAGATTTCAAGTACGACGTTGCAGGGGATTTTGCTGAGGGGCTTGCAAATGTTTCGCTGGAAGGAAGGTGCGGTTATCTGGACACGGCTGGCAATGTGGTTATTCCACTGCAATATGAGAGGGCAAGAGCTTTTTCCTGCGGCCTTGCGCCTGTAAAACAAAATGGGAAGTGGGGTTATATAAATTCAAGGGGCGAAGAGAGAATACCAGAGCGATTCGATGATGCAAGAAGTTTTTTCGACGGACGGGCTCTGGTAAGGGAAGACAGCGTTTGGAGGTTTATTACCAAAGACGGTGCCAACGCGTTTCAATTAGAGTTTGAAAATGCCCTTTGGTACACGGAAGGATTAGTTGCGGTGAAGGTCGGTGAGTTTTGGGGCTATGCGGACACCGCAGGCACCATGGTCATCAAACCGAGATTTGCAAGTGCCGCTCCTTTTTTTAAAGGCCTTGCTGAGGTCAAAACTCTTTATGAACACGGGTACATCAACCATGATGGGAATTTTATCTGGCGAGAACAGAACTAAGTGCAGATTGCCTGAATAGTTAGGATTATAAAATGTCATTAAATGAGAAATTAGTTCCAGTCGACATAGAGGACGAGATAAAGGGTTCGTACATAGACTACGCAATGTCGGTCATCGTGGCCCGTGCGCTACCCGACGTACGCGATGGACTCAAACCGGCACACAGGAGAGTCCTTTTCGGAATGTCGGAGCTCGGTCTCGATTACAACAAGCCGTACAAAAAATGCGCGAGAATAGTCGGCGAGGTTCTCGGTAAATATCATCCGCATGGAGATGTCGCGGTTTATGACACACTCGTCAGGATGGCGCAAGACTTTTCGATGCGCTACCCGCTCGTCGACGGACAGGGCAACTTCGGCTCGATAGACGGAGACTCGCCCGCGGCAATGCGTTATACCGAAGCGAGACTCTCGAGAATTGCAGGAGAAATGCTCCGCGATCTCGAGAAGAACACCGTCGACTTTGCACCTAACTTCGATGAATCACTCAAAGAGCCCCTTGTCCTTCCGTCGCTCCTTCCGAATCTTCTTCTCAACGGCGCAAGCGGAATTGCGGTCGGTATGGCAACGAACATCCCGCCGCACAATCTCTCCGACACCGTCGATGCAATTATTGCTTTGATAAAGGATAAGGACATTGCCATTGATAAGCTGATCAAAATCATAAAGGCGCCTGATTTTCCGACCGGCGGAATAATTTTCGGCTACGAGGGAGTCAAGGAAGCATACAAGACCGGACGCGGCAGAATCATCCTGCGTGCAAAAGCAAACATCGAGACCCAGAAAAGCGGAAGAGTAAACATCGTCATAACGGAAGTTCCTTATCAAGTCAACAAAGCGAATCTTATCGAGAAGATCGCTGACCTCGTGAGAGAGAAGAAAATTGAAGATATCTCTGATATCAGAGATGAATCGGACAGGGACGGAATTAGGGTAGTGATCGAGCTAAAACGCGACTCGGAGCCGCAAGTTGTTCTCAACAATCTCTACAAGCATACGCAGATGCAGACGACCTTCGGCGTGATAATGCTTTCCCTTGTCGCCGGCGTGCCGAAGGTACTTGATCTGAAGCAGATGATGGAATACTTCGTCGAGCACAGGCATGAGGTCGTTGTCCGTAGAACGAAGTTCGATCTGGATGCAGCAGAGAAGCGCGCGCATATTCTCGAGGGTTATAAAATAGCTCTCGATAACATTGACGAGGTGGTACAGCTTATAAAGAAATCGAAGGACCCAGAATCAGCGAAGACGGCTTTGATGAAGAGATTCAAACTCAGCGAAATTCAGGCAAAAGCTATTCTTGCTCTGACGCTGCAGAGGCTCACAGGACTGGAAAGAAAGAAGATCGAAGATGAATACCGCGAGACGATAAAGCTTATCGAAAAACTGAAGGCAATACTCGCCAGCAAAGCAATGCGGATGGAAATAATTCGCGATGAATTGATCGATCTCAAAAAGAATTATGGCGACGAGCGCCGGACGGAGATTATTGAAAAGGCATCTGAATTCAGCATCGAAGATATGATAGCTGAGGAGGATGTCGTCATTACGATCACGCACAATGGTTTCATCAAGCGGTATCCCGTCAGCGGTTACAGGCGCCAAAGCCGCGGCGGAAAAGGAGTCACGGCGCAGTCGACGCGCGAAGACGATTTCGTCGAACACATGTTTATTGCTTCTACACACCAGTACATACTTTTCTTCACAGATAAGGGGAGAGCTTACTGGCTGAAGGTGCATGAAGTTCCCGAGGGCGGTCGAGCATCGCGCGGAAGGTCCATCATCAACCTGATCGGGAAAATGCCGGATGAGCAAATCACGGCGTTCCTTCCGGTCAAAGACTTTGAAGAAGATATGTTTGTCACCATGGTGACAAAGCGCGGAACAGTAAAGAGAGTCGCGCTGAAGGAATTCTCGAATCCGCGGAAAGTCGGCATCATCGCGATCGGCCTTGATAGAGGCGACAGGCTTATTGATGCGTGGCTCACGGATGGAAAGCAAGACGTAATCATCGGAAGCAAGAATGGGCTTGCTTTAAGATTTAACGAGAGGGATGTCCGCGAGATGGGACGTAATGCACGCGGCGTCAGAGGCATGAAGATTGCAAAAGGCGACGAAGTAATCGGCATGATTGTAATCAGCAGGCCCGGAGCAAGCGTGCTCGTTGTTACCGACAGAGGTTTTGGAAAACGGAGCGAGGTTGGAGAATACTCTCCGCGCCGCCGTGGAGGTAAAGGACTCATCACCGTTAAGACCGGCGACAAGAATGGCAAACTGCTTTCGATAAAGGAAGTGATCGACAACGATGACATAATGATCGTGACGTCGAAAGGTTTCTTGATTCGTCAGCATGTGAAAGAGATCAAGCTCGCTGGAAGAAACACGATGGGCGTTCGCCTTATAAAGATCCAGCCGAGCGACAGTATTGCCGCTGTTGCAAGAGTTCTTGCTGAAGAAGGCGAAGAGGAAAGCGGTAACGGTAGGAACGGTAAAGAGCAAGCGGATTTGTTCGAGTAGAGAAGGCAGACCACACCAACACCTGTTGCCGATTGCAAACGGCGCAGTAAACAGAATAGGGTGTAAATCGCAGGAGGCGGCATGGCAGCATGCTGCCTCTTTCGTTTTAAGACGAAGGTGAAAAGCCTGGTTGTGGTGTTGACTTTCAATTTTACCCAGACTACCTTCTTGCGTATGCAGCATCATTACGTGGTTTGAATTTTGTTGCAAGGTGAATAGAGCCCTGCTCCAAAGTGGCAGAGACTCCTTTTGGAAAAATAAAAAAGGAGGGCAAAATGAAAACGCTGTTTCTTCATGGATTGTTGATATTGTCTGGTATTTGTGTAGGAATCGCGATTGCCGGCTGCAATTCACTCGGGAGCAAAGGGCACAACTCGATTCCTGAGTCAGCAACTTACGAGTATTGGATCACGGGCGGGGCTGCGGGGACGAGCCAGCACACCACCATCGACTCAACCGGGTCTGCTGAACTTGATTACAAATTTGTCAATGGATCAAATCAATCCAGCTACATGTACCAGCTGACCTCGAGCGAATTCGACACTTTCAAAGCTGCATTTCGATCCCTCAATCTTTTTTCACTTGCTGACGCTTATCCTGCCTCGCAACAGATCGCAAACGGCTATTCCTACAAGATAACCTGTAGGTTCGACGGCACCTCAAAGACTGTTACAACAGAGGACAACGCCTCTATACCTAGACCGCTCAGTCTATTTCTGCCGGTGATGTCACGGACTAACTCGATGATTAAGTTTAAGCAATAGGGGGAGGGGGAAAGTGAAGACACGGTTTGTTCTCAAGTTGGTTTTATCATCCATCTTAATGCTTTGTGCCGGTGAAGCATTCGCGCAATGGTCTGCAATCTCGGAGTTGCAGTATGTGCGCATATCCGGCATTCTCGTTATAAACGACAGTACTATCTTTATAGGTGGGTTCAACGGCGCATTTCTTCGATCAACAGACCGCGGGAACACCTGGTCGCGCGTCATACCGACCGGAATGGGAACCGATTCAATCTTTTCTCTAAACAAGTGCGGTGGATATCTTTTTGCCGGTACGAACGCTCCGGTCAGCCTTTATCGATCTTCTGACAACGGGAATTCATGGAGCGCAGCCGGGCAAGGATTACCCCCAAATACAAATGTCAACGGCATGACATATTTGAACGGGGTGACTTATGCAGCGACAACCAATGGTGTCCTGGGCTCTACGGACAATGGCACGTCGTGGACCGCCGACACCTTGGGATTAAACTTGGGACCGCCGCCGTTTCCTCCCGAGTATATGAACTACGGTACTGTCGGAATTACCTCTGCCGGATCGAATCTTTACGTTATCGAGGCCCTCAATGGGAAAGGTGCATATCGGACTTCGGCGGACAGTATATCCTGGACGCCGATCGGATTAGACTCGGTTTCAGAATCCGCGATAACATCCCTGGATACTAACGTCTTTGTGGCCACGACACGTGGAATATTCCTTTATAGTGGAGGTACCGCGTGGCTGGACAGAAGTGTTGGGCTTCCCTTTTCCGATTCAGCGAGCATTACGCTGTGTAGTTTCGCCACATCAGACACTCTATTATTTGCTTATATCGAAGTAAGTTCATCGACCTTTTACGGCCATGAGATTTACGTGACGCATGATTTAGGCAAAACATGGATCGATGTCAACGACAGTGCCTTTGCGGGAAGTTCCGTTACCGCCATGGTTGCAACCCCAAAGTACCTTTTTGTCGGCACGCAAAGTGGTGCATGGCAGATACCAATCTCAGATGTGATCACCTCTGTGAATGAAAACCTTCCTCCGGTGCCTTCCAAATATGTTTTATATCAAAACTATCCCAATCCATTCAACCCATCGACGGTCATCGGTTATCGCTTGCCAGCAGCCAGCCATGTCACGTTGAAAGTCTATGACGTGATGGGTCGCGAAGTAAAGACATTGGTGAATGAGCGGCAGTCCGCGGGTAGTCACTCTGCCAGATTTGATGCTGGCAGTCTGCCGAGTGGTCTGTACTTCTACAGAATTCAAGCGGGCAATTATTCTTCGACAAAGAAGGCACTGTTGGTGAAATAAAGGGGACACAGCAAACCATGTCAGAGTTGAAGATGGACGATGACAGTGTTATCAAAATCCTTATGATTGTTTCGTTCTAGGCGTTGGCAAGTTTGATTTCATTCTGCTTAAGAACCGGATGCATGCAGGGATTATCTTGGGAGGATGGGTGCGGTGATAATAGAAATTTCTATTTAATATTCTCGATTGCTATCTAACTTTTGTTAAATCATTGCCGTGATGGTGGATCATTCTTTCTCGAGATAAATCTCGCAAGATTCAAAGTTGATTTCCCATCTGTATCCAGGGCGGTTCTCCCACGAATAGTTTTTGCGCATGCCGTCCCACCAATTCTGGTAACGGACCGAAACGTCTCCCATGTCAGCTACTATTCGTTCGTATAACGAACTTTCATCAAGTGCAGTTTTGCTAAGGTTGCTAAGTGATTTGAATAATTCGGTGAGGCCGTTTTTTCGTTCGAAAAGTGCTCGTATCTCATCTCGTTCGGCGGGAGTCACTTTTCCAACTATTTTTTTCGTCGGCGTACCGGTAGAGTTCGGCTCAGGTTCGAGATTCGAATTTCCGTTATTTTTATTCGTGACCATTAATGGTTCGGCTCCTTTCTTCAATATTCCCAAAATCTCTTTCTGCGTATCAAGTACCATCTTTAAGACTTCTAGAACCGACATTTCGGCAAACCCTGTTTTCATAGGGGTAAATGTTCGGTCTGTCTCCTCGATTACAACGAATTCAGATTGTAGACCTTCGTTCATTTTGATGGGTATCGGATTTGGATAAATAGTCCCCGCGTGTGGCTCCTTAAAGCGATGCAGAACGGCTAAGGGATCCTCGTAATCTATCGACGATACATCGTTCACGGTTGCAAAAGCCGGGATGTCTCTTAGAATGCCGAGAAGCTTTCCGGTTGCCGTTCGCTCTTTGTGAGAAGCGACGCACTGTTGATTCGAAGGGGTGTTGACCTCGTACGTCAGTTTCTTGTTGAGATATATACAACGCAGGCATTGATATGCATCGCATTGTTTGCAAATCGGCGCGTGATCAAGGCGAAGAAGTTCAGAATTTGGAATATGTATTCCCTTTCCAAGGCTGCCCACAGAATCCTCGGGATTGTCATAGAGAAATCCAGCACAGAGATACAACCGGCCATCTGAGCCCACGGTGAGATGCTCGATACCAGCTTCGCAGTTCTTCATCTTGTTCAGAATCAGTCTGTCTGAAAGGAAGTTTAACTCAAAAATTTTTCCGTGACGATAATAATCTGACACCCTGTCTGCAATATTCAATAATTGTTGATCATAGAGGTTCAGATCAGCTTCGGTAGTTCTCTCCATCCCTACAATGCGTAAATTTAGTCGCTGGAAGACCCCCGATAAGCCGAATAAAATATCCTCTAATCGCGCAATCGATTCTATTGGCAAACGAACTATCACATTTCGTCCGGCATCAAGTCCGAAATCTGCGGCATGATCTATTTCGTCGGATTCAATGACTACGATGCCTTCGGGATATTTCTTGGCAAGCGCCAGAGGGACGATCTTTACATGATTCACGCTTTCAATGATGGATCTGTGTTGAGGCGGGGGGGCTGACTTTCCGTAGACAAACTGGACCGTCAAACCGTTGCTGCGGGCGAAATCTATCGTGGTCTGCACAGTTGCTTTAGGAATCGGCTCAGGGCTTGATGAGAGGTTTGGGTTGGTATAAAAGCAAAATGAAATGGATGATTTGTCGACTGGGAGAATTAGGAATCTCACTGTCAACGCAAATCAATTTGTTTGATATTTGCGGAGCGATCTTGTCCACCCGAAATTTTTCTGAATCGTTCCCAGTAATAATTATTTGCACGCACTCTCGCCTTGTGCATCTTACAAATGAACACTGCCCGCTGATAGATCGTATCTGAATCCGCTTCATCGTAGTTTAGCCCTTGACACCACGCACAACCCCTTGCAACCTCGCACTTGATGCATTCCTCCGAGCTCTGGCTCACCCTGTCAAGAGCAAGAAAGGGGCGAAGCTTATTTTGATCAATGCCTTCGAAACAATTTCCAATGCAGCGAGGCTTTTGTTTGGCCATGGAATACGGAGCAAACCTGATGCAGGGGTAGAAATCTCCTTTATAATCCACTGCGAGCATTTTGCCTGCCCCGCACCAATTCTGGTTGTCGCGTACACAATCTAATGGCTGACCGATCGAATCCGAAAAGAAAGTTGCGTTGGCTTTCGTGAAGAGTCTTTGCAAGAGCACATAGTCCGCGAGCTTGACTAATTGTTCTTCCAAGATCATGTCATCTCCTTCCTGCCAAACATTTTCGAATACGACATTGATGTATACGCTCTTGATCCCAAGGTCCCAAAGATGAAGAACGCTCTCGAAAATAAACGGCAGGTCGGCGTGGGAGACGGTGACTTTACTGCCCGATCCCGGAAACTGGGAGAGCCAAAGAGGAACGTTCCGTACCACGTCGGCGTATGAACCCCTCCCGTTCGGATACACTCTTTGCATATCGTGTTTGGGTTGGGAACCATCGATTGTAATCCCGATACTGAGATGCGTTTTATTCTTCTCAATATACTTTTGGACCTTCGGGTGGTCGTACAGTATGCCGTTGGTGGAGAAACTGAATCGATAACTGTTGAACCAGGGGTGAGATTCCTCATACATGCGGCGCTTGATATAGTCGCTGACCTGATCGATTAACTCAATTTCGAGGAAGGGTTCTCCGCCGATGAAATCCCAGATCACGGATTGTTCGGTGAATATTTGCCGCTCGCGAAGAAGATACTCAACGGTCTGACGGGCGATATCGAAACTCATCCTGTTTTGGTGATTCTTTCCGTGGAGATAACAGTAACGGCATCTGAGCTGGCAGTCTTCGGTCACAATAAGCGTGACGTTCTTGGCCACCGCTTCGCCCCACGTCTTCGGATTCTTGCCAAAAATGTAATCCATCATAAATCGAATTCTTCAACGACGACCCGATCAAAAATGGTCTGAAAAAAAACGAATACAAGCGACGTTAGCACATTCAATAACTTGCAAGCACGCAGCCGGCTGTGCATGTGTATGTGCAGTCAGACGCGCCGCAGCCACCCGAGCAGCCGCTTCCGCAAGACATACTACATGCATTCTTACAACCACCCGAGCAAGTGCTGCTGCACCCGACCGCACAACCTCTGCTGCACGTAGACCCGCAAGCGTACGCACAACCCGATACGCACCCACCCTCGCAAGTATCATAGCAACCTGTTGTACAATATTGGGAACAACTGCCGGTACAGCTGCCAGTACAGGTACTTCTACAACTGCCAGTACAGTTGCCAGTACAGGTGGTGGAACACGTGCCCGTACAACCGCCAGTACAAGTAGTGGAACAACCACCAGTACAGGTGGTGGAACAACCACCAGTACAGGTATTGTTACAACTGCCGGTACAGGTCCCGGTACAGGTAGTGGAACAACTGCCCGTGCACGTATTTTTGCATGCCCCAGTACAATCATTCGCACAAGTTGCCTTGCATGCCCCCGTGCAGGTTGTGGAGCATCCGGTTGTACATGAAGAGGCGCAATCGGCACAAGTGCTTACCGGATTATTTTTTTTGCATGAATCAACTAGAAAGGAAAGACCGAGCACAGCAATGCCTGGAAGCACGGTGCCGACAGTGGTGATAAATCGGCGTCGGTCGAGAGTTGAAGATTCGGTACTTTCTTCTGAAGACATAGGGGCATACCTCCTTTTGTCAGAATCAATTACCACATCAACAGGGAAAAGCCAGCGTAATTAATATAGGTAGTTCATAGTGCGTTGTCAAGTTAGATCTACATAGTCTGGTGAGGTTTCCCTGCCGATGACTCATCAGGGTAATTATCGTCAGAGGCGGAATGAAATCTGCACTTTCGTCTAATCATTCGACTTTAGATAGCACTTGTCAATTCTATCCGCGAGCGGTAAATTGTGCTGGAGGAACGAAGCACCATTTAATAACAGAGAGGAGATGCAGAGATGTTCCATTTTACGGGGAAAACTATGTACCTGGTTTTTTTTCTGACGATGTTCATATGCATACCTTGCGTGAATGCACAGCTCAAAGCAAGATATGCCGGTGTTACTTTCAGATTGTTGGGAACGGTGGGCTATAACACGGTCCGGATCAAGAGGGACCCCACCTCCGGGAATTTATATGTCCTTCAAAATAACGGCATCATCCAGCGTGTCAACTTCAATTCAGACACCACCGCAGCAACCCTTACCACGGTTTATCAAACATCGAATCATCATCTCAACGCACCGCTGGGAATGACATTTGGAAGCGACGGGACGATGTATCTGGTTGGAAACGACTCGACTACCGTTCTCGGAACGGCGAGCATAGTGAAAGGTATTCCGGTTTCGCCCGGTAGCGAGAATCGGACCTGGAGCATGATTGCGACAACCGTGCCGTACCCCTACGGCAATGTCTATAACCACAGGATGAGCGGAATTGTTTTGAATCCGACCGGAGATTCCATTTATGTTAATAGTGGAGCGGCCACGGATCATGGTGAAGTCGAGAACGGAGGTTACCGCGAATCGGGGTTGACTTCGATAGTATTGAGGCTTCCTATCGACGGAGACAATATCGTACTTCAGAACGACAGAGACTGGCTCCGATCCAACGGATATCTCTTGTGTGAGGGAATCAGAAATACCTTCGACCTTGCGTATGCAGGCAACGGCGATCTGTTTGGCGTTGAGAATTCCGGCGACCGCGACGATCCCGAAGAGTTGAACTGGATCAGAGCAGGACATCATTACGGATTTCCCTGGCGGATAAGTACCGACCTTACTCCACAGCAGTTTACACCTTATGATCCGCACACCGATCCACTGTTAAGTCCCAATGCGTGGGGAGGTGGAAATCTATATAAGACTTTTAGCAACGATACGGCTTATCCGCAAGCCCCCGACAGTATTACTTTCACCTATCCGATTCCGAGCTACGGGCCCGATGCGGATCACTTTCGCGATACGACGACAGGACAGGTGGAGGATGCGAGCCAGCTTGGCAAGAAGATATATACATTTACCCCTCATCGGTCGCCGGACGGTATCGTTTTCGATAGAGACTCGTTGCTCGCAGGGAATCTGCAAGGAGGCGGCTTGGTGATATGTCTTGAGAACTCTGCTCTCATCACAGCACTCGGAGACACGAGTCAGGATTTGCTTCTCGTCGAATTGACAAAAGACAGCGGCAACTATTCCGCACACGTGATAAGGCTGGTATCAGGCTTCCTCTCACCTCTTGGTGAGGAACTTGTCGGGAACAAATTGTTTGTCGTCGAAACAGGTTTGAACTACAACAACAATTCCCCTAGACTATGGGAAATAACTTTACCTCTGGCGAGTACGACGGCGGTTCGCAAGACCCACAATGCGCAAGAATCTTTTGAGCTGGATCAGAATTATCCGAATCCATTCAATCCTTCAACCGTGATAAAGTATCAGCTTCCACAAACCAGTTATGTTAGTCTTAAAGTCTACGATGTGCTTGGGAGAGAGAGGGAGACGTTGGTTAATGCTCGAGAAACCGCAGGAACACATTCGGTCGCATTCAACGCGGCCACCCTGCCGAGTGGAGTTTATTTCTACAAGTTGCAGGCTGGAGATTACTCATCCGTAAAGAAAGCGATATTGATGAAATAGAAACTGGAGTTTGGAGGCGTTCACTCTACCTCCTCTTCAACAAACATTCTCTCTTTAATTCTCCTGCGAAATATTCGCACTCGGAGCAGTGAGGCGTTGATGTCGGGAGACTGCCGTCATCAGCCGAAGGATAAGATCCATCGGCTGATTCGATTGCTTTAATTTTGCGAATCGTGTCTGCGATTTCATTTTCAAAAACTTCGATCTCTTTTCTGGAATATTTTCTTGTTAAGTATTTTCCGGCGCCGCGAGTAAAAATGATCGTCACGTCAAAGACGTTTTGCTCCGGTTTCAGTTTGCTGCAAAGCGACGCATAAAACCTCATCTGGATTTCGTATTCGGAGTAGATTCTGTCTAATCCCCTATCCAAACGGTTTGTCTTATAGTCGAAAATATGAAGGCCGTCTTCGTCCTCCGTCACCACGTCAAGCGTTCCCGTAAGATGGTCGTTTCCGAATCTTTCAGTTATCGTTTCCTCGAGGTAGAGTTTGCCGGGCCTTAGTATGTTCATTATAGTGTCAAGTCCATTTTTAGAATTCTCGACTATCTGAGCCAAAAAGTTTTGGGCTTCATCCTTGCGCAATGAACTACCCAGATGCCGGTTTATCGCCTGCTGAGAAACTCTGGTCAACTCGGTATCGTCATGATTATCTTTTGCCAGAAGGTCGCGCAGGACCGCATGAACCATCTCGCCCTTTACTGTCGAGAGGATCGAATCGTCGTGCTCATCAAGCTGGTTTCCAATCTCGTGCCTCCGCCCTTTCGTCTCCGGTGTCGGCATCCCGAGACGATATTTGAGAAAATATTTAGTCGGGCAGAGATTGAAGGTCTGCAAGACGGTGGCTGAATATATTTCGCTGTCGATATCAGCAGGAATAGAGGCAAGAAAAATTTCAACCGGTTTCGTAGTACTTAGAATTCCTCCGGCGCGGGTTTTTTTCATCACTGAAGAATTTATTTCCATGGGAAATTCCTGAGAGTGAACACGCACCTTACCGTTTGGGAATCCATAATAGCCGGACGGAGGCAAAGAGGAAACATCAAAGGATTTAGAGATTATCTCGGTAAATGAATATACGCCCTTTGAGTTTGGCTTCTTAGGAGCCGTAGTTAGAATGAGCCTGTCCATCGCGCGCGTGCAAGCGACGTAAAACAGCCGGGCGATTTCCGCCTGCTCATTTTGCCGCTCGAATCGCTGGTAAAGCGACATCTCAGGAGGAACTTCATTAGAAATGAACGGTAGCACACCTATCTGATCATTAGCGATAAGGCTCTGCCTTCGTGTGGTTGTCGCTTCACAAAACGGCACAATGACCACGGGAAATTCGAGCCCTTTCGCAGCGTGAACAGTCATTATTTTTACGACGTCCGCCGTCTCTTCAACGATAGCCTGTCCTTCGCGCACGGTTTCCTTCAGGTACTTCAACCTCTCGACAAAATCATAAAGGTTATTGAAACCTCTTCCCTCAAACTCACGTGCGACGCCAAGCAACTTTTTCATATTCGCAATTCGCTGCTCACCGGTCGCCGAAAGCCGGTAAGCCCCGAGCCATCCCGTCCGTTCGAGAATTCGATTGATTAACTGCGGAATAGTAAGACGGTGTGCAAGCTGGATCTCGTCGACCAGCACAGATGAGGCATATCTCACTTCATCGGAGGCACCTTCCGTTCGAGCAAATGATTCAAACCTCTCAAACAGCGTTTCCCCGTCGACCAAAGAAACCTTAAACAGTTCGTCATCCGATACCCCGAAGAAGGGTGAGCGGAGAACCGTCAACAGGCCGATATCCGAGTTGTTATCCAGGAGAAAAGTCAGGTAGTTCGTAAGATCGAAAATTTCCTGGGCGGAATAAAATCCGATTCCCGAGGTCACCGAATACGGTACGTTCTTTTTGTTAAGGGCCTCTTCGAGAATCTCGAGCCGCGAGCGGCTCCTCAGAAGTATGGCGATGTCTCCGTATTTGATTTTCCTGGTTTCTTCGTTCAGCTTGACATCTCTCACGGTTTCGTTTCTAACAATCATCTCATTAATTCGCGAGGCGACAAACAATGCCTGTTGCTCACTTGTGCTAAATTCAGAGGAGGAATCGACATTTGAGTCATCCTCGGACATTTCGTCCTTCTTGTTTTCACGTGCCAGGAAAATCTCAACGGCAGGTTCCGCTCCGTTCGGCCGTCCCGCAATTAGCGGTTTGTATTCCGTTTGAAAAGGCGAAGGCAATCCGATTGTACCGAGGACTCGATCTTGCGTTATGGCTTTTCCGGAAGGGATCCATTCGGACGAAAAGATTTTGTTCACGAAGGATGCAAGCTCGGTGTTCATGCGAAAACTCTCGAGAAGAGGAATCGCAGCACCTTTTTTTAGGCCAGAAATTTGTGTTTCCGCCCGGATCGAGACTTCGACCTGGGCATTGCGGAAGCGATAGATCGACTGTTTCGGATCGCCGACGACAAAGAGTTTCGTTTCGCCCGAGAAGTTGTCGATGAGATTCAGAAAAATATCGTACTGCAGAAAATTTGTGTCCTGGAATTCATCGACCATGATGTGTTTGAATCGCGATGTAAGTGTGGTGCGGACACTTTGATTCTCGCGCAGCAGGTGCATCGTCTTGATTTGCAGGTCGTCGAAGTCGAGAGCGCTTATGGCAAACTTCTTTCTGTCGTAATGCTCAACACTCTTCTCAAATAAGTCCAATAATGTCTGCAGAAGTTGAAAATAATCCTTGATTGTTTTTCGGTCTAAAGAGAATTGAGAGAGAGATTCTTGGGCGACTTTAAGAATCAAAATGGCGACATCCGATGAATAGGTCGGACCATCGACTATTGTTGCTTCTCGTTTTCGTGGATTGCCTTCTTTCGTCAGAATTTTCCGAAGGAGAACCGTGAGCGGGTTTAAAACATCTCCATCATCCCCGAAAGATCCCTCCATCTCTTTTATTTCAGCCGTGAGGTTGCCTTTTTTTAGCTTCACATTTTCTCTTGCGATCCTGGTGACTGCGTCAGACAGATTTCGCCAATGCTCACGGACGACGGCCTCGGTCATCAAGAGTTGGTGTCCCGTTATTTTTATATGCTCGATTTTTTCGCGACTGTTGAGCAAGTCGAATAAAAGTTTGAGTGTCCTTTTGTAACCGAGTCTCACGAGGATTTTATATGCATTTCCGTGGATCGTCCTTTCTTCAGCCAGTGCTTCCCTCACCGCTCGAGTGCATGATTCTTCTTTTAAGGTTGCCGAATCAAAATCCTCCAGCACTTTGAAGTTCGCATCTACACCGGCTTCCACCGGAAACTCTCTGAGCACCTGAGAACAGAACGAGTGAATTGTGCTGATGTTTGCCTCAAGCATTTTGCTTTTGGCATTTCTGAACTTGTTAGGATAGTTGCTATGTCCCCCCGAAATTTTCTCCCCTGCGATCTCTGAATTTATTCTTGCCCCGATTCTTTCCTTGAGTTCGAGGGCTGCTTTGTCGGTGAACGTAAGACAGAGAATCTGTTCAACGTCGGTGCCGTTCCTGACCGCCTCGACATACCGCTCTGTTAGGACGCGTGTCTTTCCCGAACCTGCATTCGCCGTAACAGAAATGTGGTCTTCTAAATTGAGAGCCTTATGCTGCTGTTCTGTCAGCCCTGCCATTTTGTCCCGGCGAGGAGTTCCTTCCATTTTACATATAATTGGGCGGTTGCTTTTACATCACCGAGGCAGTACTCTGCAATTTCGCAATATTTTTTTGCTCTGAAATAGTCGTTGATGTCATATCCGGTTATGCCATGCGACTTCGGGCTTTCTATGCCGAACGACTTACAGTAGAAATCGAGATTGAATTTTCTGGTCGTGCCATGGTATGTAAGCTCTTCCAGCAGATCAATATGGTGCGGCATCTGGTAGCGGGTCCCCACCATCAGATCACGGGTCGGTTTGATACCGAGGATCGCCGACCTTAGCATCAGGAAAGGACAGTCGAAGTTTCTACCGTTGAATGTGATGAAGTCGTCGAAGCGTGTTATGTATTCCCAGAATTTTGTCAGGATCTTTCTTTCGTCTCCGCTGACGTAAGTGAAAGACTTCTCCACGCCGCTTTGTGCAGGATCCGGAATCTTCTTTTCGGTCTCCGATTCTTCTTCGGCCACGTAAAGTGAAATTCCGTTTCCCGATTCGACGTTCAAGAGTGCGATTGCCACTACCCTTGCAGTCAGCGGCCATAGGTTCCACTGTTTTATCAGATCATCTTTCACTTGCTGCCGCTTCTCTTCGTTTTCTTCCTTATCTGCTCCCTTCATCAGGTATTCAACCTGTGCACTGTCAAACTCTTCAGGCGTGAAACCCGACGTCTCAATATCAAACACTACCGCTGCCATAATGCCTCCTAAATTATAGATTCTTTATTGTAAAAACCTATAGCGAACAAACAACAATTATACTTTATGCCATTGACACATATACTTTGCGATACTTCACGGCTATTCTTCTGCGCCTATTTCCAGCTGAATAATTTCGTAGCCCTTTCTTGATTCCAAAACTCCGAATACGACTCCGACAAAAACCATTATCATTCCGATCAAGAATGCTGCGGTTGAGATGTAATGGATTTCAACGAAACCCTGAAACAGAGCAAGTCCGATCAGCAGCGAACTTATCACGAAGAAAGCGGCGGCGATCGTGTAACTCATTACGCAATTCCGAACTAGTTTCGCACGCATATTCAAATGACTCAACTGCCTCGCTGTACTTTCAAGGCGCAGGCTTTCTTCAGGAGTAAAGTCACGATTGCCCGCCTTTGAGACAAGGCGCCTCTTCTCATCGTTGATCAGCCGTATCCGGTTTACAACGCTTGAATATTTGTTGTTCGCACCGAGCAGCAAAAGTCCGCATGCGCTGATCATCACCGCCGGCGAAATCATAAGCTGGATGATTCTGGAAGCGTCTACAGATTGATCTGCAAGGAACATGTTAAGTTTACGTTATCTTAGTCGGTGATTGGTTCGACGCTGCAATATAATACAAAACCTCGATAACACATTAGTTCCCGATATACTTACCGATCCAGGTGAGAACCGTATTGTACCACAGACGCGAATCCTGCGGCTTCGTGACAAAGTGATACTCGTTCGGGAAATACAACATCTCCGACGGTACGCCCTGCATTTGAAGTGCGGTGAATAATTGAAATCCCTGGCTTACGTCGAGGCGAAAATCGTTTTGACTGTGAATTACGAGCATCGGTGTTTTGAAATCGTTTACGTAACTGCTCGGAGACCATTTCTTGTAAAGATCAGGATTGGACCATGGTGTCCCTTTGAATTCCCAGATCGGAAACCATAACTCTTCCGTCGAGCCGAATGCGCTTGCTGCATCGTATAAACCATCATGGCTCACGAAACATTTGAATGTCCCCATGTCATTATGGCCTTCCATCCAGTTCATCATATAGCCGCCGTAGGAAGCACCGGCAGCTGCAATTTTGTTTTTGTCTATGAAAGAATAATGACTTGTGACGTATTCGACGCCGTCCATCAAATCCACGAAAACTTTTCCTCCCCAGTCGCCGCTGATCTCATCGGTGAACTTTTGTCCGTAGCCTGTCGAGCCGCGCGGGTTGATCATGACCGCGACGTAGCTTGGTGAAGCAAACAATTCAGCATTCCATCTGTAGTGAAATTCGTCCATCCACTGGCCCTGGGGACCACCGTGAACGAGAAAAACCATTGGATATTTCTTGTGCGGGTCAAAATTCGGCGGCTTGATCAGGAAACCTTCAACCTTTGTCTCGCCGGCGCCGTTGAACCAAAAAGATTCCCACGGATTCATGTCGAGTTGTGCAAGGAGCGAATCGTTGATATGGGTAAGCTGGGTTGCTTCGCGAGTTTCGAGATTCATCCTGTAAATCTCGTTCGGATGCGTCACCGATTGGCGAAGAAATATGAGGTACTTCGCGTCAGGGGTAATCGTAAGTTCGGTGTTTGTGGAGTTCTCGGTCATCTTCTGTATTTTGCCGTTTGCTGCATCGACTTCATAGATATTATGATAGCCTTCGTCATCGGAGTTGAAGTAAAGTCTCTTGCTGTCAGGCGACCAGACGACCTCATCAACAGAACGATCAAATTTTTCCGTGAGGTTTATTAATGTACTGTCTTTGCGGTCATAGAGCATCAACTGTGACCTATCTGACTCGAATCCCGGCACCAGCTGAGCCCTGTACGCGATGTAGCGTCCATCTGGGGAATAAAGCGGCTGGTTGTCGTTCGATTTGTTAGTGGTGATCCTCTTCGACTCCCCGCCATAAATGCTGACGGTAAACAAATCGTTATTCGTACTTACGGCGATCATCCTCGCCGTATTCTTTACGTAGCAGAGTTCTTTGGAGTCAGGTGAAAATGCGTAGTCCATTCTTCCGCCGAGGTCAATTGGCGGTGTATCGTAATCGCCCGGAGTCAAATCTCTTGTCGAGCCGCTGTCCACATTGACGAGGAATAAATGACTTCGTTTCCCGTCCTTCCAGTAATTCCAAATCCTGTAAGGAAGAGTCGTGAAGAATTTTGCCTTCACCTTTCCGTTTTCAAGTTCTGTCCCCCGCGCCTTGTTTGCTGAGTCGCTCTTCGAATCGGGAAAGACATCGGAGGCAAACGCTATGTGTTTTCCGTCCGGTGACCATAGGAGCCCGCTTGCACCGAGTGCGATGCTGGTTATCTTCTTGGCTGTTTCTCCCGTCGTGTCCTCAACGTAAACTTGAGAGACACCGTTCGTATCGTCGGCTACAAATGCAATTCTCTTCCCGTCCGGCGACCAGACCGGATCGCTGCTTGACTTCATTCCGGTATTGAACTCATGTCTTTCTTTTCCATCGATCGACACGAAAAAAATACTGCTTGCACCTTTGTTTTCATCCATGCTGTACCTGGTTATAACGCACACTATTGTCTTCCCGTCCGGAGAGACCTGCGGGTCGGAGACTCTTCCGACTTTCCACATATCTTCGACGGTGATGGGACGCTTCTGTTGCGCCACAGCTGCAGGCGCAAGAATTAGTGCCATGGTCAGGAAATAGTTGAGCATCTTTTGCATTAGGGACTCCTCCTTCGGTTCACGAGCTTAGTTGCAAAAATTAACGACACAATTTAATCGAGTACCTTGAAAATTTCCTCTTTCAGAAGTGAAAGGGCCTAAAATTTTTCTGCGGCCTTTTTTTCGTCGCGCGGTGCCGTTTCATTTCTATTTGGACTCACGTTTCACAATTCTGACGTCATATATGCCGCCGGCGGCACCTGTCTGAGGGCATTGGAACTTGACTGTGACGTCGGCCTTCCCTTTTACGAGCGAATCCGCCAGCGGGTATTCTATGCTGAAAAATCTTCCGAGTTTGATCATGGACGGCGTTTTCGTAGCCACCTTCTCCGCATCGACCATGATGTCGAACTTTCCTCTCAGCGGTTCACTCCCCCAATATGTCACGAGAAGATCATTTAATGTACCGGGGTTCACTTTCAATTTGAATGAAAACCATCCGCTCCAGGTTGCATCTACCCACGGTTTGCCCGCTGATTCTCCAGTTTCTGTGATATAGCCTGCAAATCCATGATTGTGCTCGTCCAGAGTGTCGCCAATCTTCACGGCGTCGATTGTTCTGGCATCGACGTTTTTCTTTTCCTCCAACTCTTTCTGTTCCTCAACTTGCTCCGCCTCCCAGTTTTTATTGGTGTAGAGATCCCAATAAACGGAATATCTCCGATCGTGGATCTGGTAAAAAGGAACCATCTGCACATCGCTGGGCTCCCCGATATTCTTCGTTCTGAATGTCAATGATTTGCCCTTCACAGGTTCAAGCCACTCCGATACGGGTTTCATGTTTGTTACAAGCGCTGGTATTCGAGAAGTGTCTCCAACGGGACCGAGATCGCCAGCGAGGAGGACTGGCCCGTAGAACACAGCAATTCGGTTTGGATTGTCGGGCATCGATTCCGTACGGAGCGACATTTTCCAATCTACCAGAACCGTGTCACCGGTTTTCCATACTCTGCTAAGAGAGACGTATGACTCTCGCATACTCTTAGGGTCTACCGGTCGACCGTTGACATCGATGAGGGAACCTCCATTCGCCCAGAATGGATGGCGAATCTTAAATGTCAGCATCACGGGTCTTTCACAAGTAAAAATATATTTCACTATCCCCGATTCTGGAAAATCCGTCTCCTGCCGAACGCGAACACTCTTTGACGACCAATTCAGTTCGGAGGCTATGAAAAGATTAACGTATATCGAGGAGCTGTCGTGAAAATAAATATTGTCGTTATACCTCGCATGGTTTTCCATTCCGGTCCCAGTGCAGCACCAAAAATCATTGAAAGGCGTATTATACGTTTTGTGACCTCCTGGCTCCAGCGGAATGTAGTAACACATCATACCATCTTCGGGATTTTGCGACCCGAGTATGTGATTCAATACTGCCCGCTCATAATAGTCCGCATATTTGGGTTGAGGATCGTGGCAAAACAGATATCGAGTCAACTTCAGCATATTGTAAGTGTTGCATGATTCGGTCGTGTTATAGTTGAGGTAGTCGTTAAGAGTGTCCGGCGGCCCGAATGTTTCTCCATCGCTGTTTCCGCCGGTGACATATGAATGATGGTACACGACGGTTTGCCAGAAAAATTTCGCCGTCGCGTCCAGCTCCGTGTCTCCGGTTAGTTCGTAGATTCTTTCGATGCCGATGATTTTTGGAAACTGCGTATTTGCATGAAAGCCGTTCAAATCGTCATGCCGTTTGGAAAGTGGTCCCAGCACGCGGTTGTCATAGAATTTTCTCGCTGCTTCAAGATATTTCTTATCACCCGTTATTGCGTAGGCATCCGCCATCACTTCGTTTATTCCACCGTATTCAACATTGAGCATTATTTGCCACTGATCATAGCTAAGATTCTTAGTCGTTTCGCAAACCCAGTCGGCGAGGCGTACCATGACCGTCTTCGCCTCTTCATTTCCACAATATAAATAACTGTCACGCAAACCGGCCATCAGCTTGTGTATGGTGTACCATGGTGCCCATCCGTCCATGCCGTGTGTTGAATCTATTTCGGCACGTGAAATTCCTCCAAAAATATTCTTACCGTCAGGTATCGCGGCGACATACCCGTTGCCGTTTGCTCTCTGGCATGAATCCAGCTGATTCACTATGTAATTCACGCGCTCAAGGAAATCTTTGTCATCTGTGTCGAGATACATTATCGAGCAAGCCGAGAGATAATGTCCGAGAGTATGACCAGCTAAACCTAACGATTCCCAGCCACCGTACACTGGAGCTTTCGGCAGCAGGCCCGCCTCTTTCCGGAACCAGCTGAGCAGCCGATCCGGGTCAAGACTGAGCATATATGCCGAATCCATTTCCATCGCATGTCTGAACGGCCCATCCAACAACTTCACCTCGTCAGGTAAGAATGGTTTAACTTTCGGAGGAACAACGGGATTCACTTTGTATGTTGTCTTGAGATTTTCTCCCGCTAAACCAAACGATACGATCGACAACAGGGCACCGATAACTATTGCCGCAGTCTCTGCGGAATAAGATCTCAATTTTTTCATGATTGTCTCTCTTAACTTTTTCGAATTTCTGATCCGAGTCTCATTATGCCGCCGCCGCTCAGTTGCTAAGTGTCGACACCGTCTATCTTACAACTCAAAAACTGGAAATTCAACTGGGCTTGGCCTTGGAAGAACGCAAAACACGTCCGAAAAGCCGAAAATCAATTGTTTTAATAAGTTTTTCAATCTTGACTTTAAAATCCAGATTAGTTAAAATATAAATACAATGATCATGAAACGAGTTCAAATCTAGAGACTGCCACAAAATGAGTAATGATATAGTCGAGAAGCTAGCAAACACCGAGTACAAATACGGTTTCGTCTCGGATGTCGAGGAAGAAAAAATTCCGAAGGGTCTGAATGAAAATGTCATCAGACTGATTTCGGAGAAGAAACATGAGCCAGACTGGATGCTTGAGTGGCGGTTGAAAGCATATCGCCATTGGCTGACCATGAAGGAGCCGCACTGGTCGAACGTGAAATACGGCCCGATCGATTATCAGGACATTGTTTATTATGCTGCTCCCAAGAAGAAACCAAAACTCGGCAGCCTCAGCGATGCCGATCCAACTCTCCTGCAGGCGTTCGAGAAATTGGGAATTCCTCTTGAAGAACAGAAGCAGCTCGCCGGAGTTGCAGTCGATGCGGTGTTCGACAGCGTCTCGGTCGCAACCACGTTCAAGGAAAAGTTGAGCGAGCTCGGAGTAATTTTCTGCTCGATGTCGGAAGCACTTCAAAATCATTCCGATCTTGTTAGGAAATACTTAGGTACGGTCGTTCCATACACCGATAACTTTTTCGCTTCCTTAAATTCGGCGGTCTTCAGTGACGGCTCGTTTGCCTTTGTTCCGAAAGGTGTTCGCTGCCCGATGGAGCTCTCGACTTACTTTCGGATCAACGCATCTGAGACCGGACAATTCGAGAGAACGCTCATCGTTGCAGAAGAAGGGAGTTACGTCAGTTACCTCGAGGGTTGCACCGCTCCGATTCGCGACACGAACCAGCTTCACGCTGCAGTCGTCGAGCTTGTCGCTCTCGATCGCGCCGAGATAAAATACTCGACAGTGCAGAACTGGTATCCGGGCGACAAAGACGGCAAAGGTGGAATCTATAATTTCGTGACAAAGCGCGGCGCTTGTCGCGGTGTGAATTCCAAAATATCCTGGACGCAGGTCGAGACCGGCTCCGCAATCACGTGGAAATATCCGAGCTGCATTCTACAGGGAGATAATTCCATCGGCGAGTTTTACTCCGTCGCGATGACAAATAACCTGCAGCAGGCGGATACAGGCACGAAGATGATCCATATCGGAAAAAACACAAAGAGCACGATTATCTCGAAAGGAATTTCTGCCGGCAGAAGTAACAACAGCTATCGTGGTCAAGTCAGAATCACAAAAAAGGCCGAGAACGCTCGAAACTATTCGCAGTGCGATTCTCTTCTTATCGGCGATAAATGCGGCGCGCATACGTTCCCGTACCTCGAAACAAACAACCCAACTGCGCAGGTAGAACACGAAGCTACCACGTCAAAGATCGGTGCGGATCAGATTTTTTACTTGAACCAAAGGGGAATATCGACCGAAGACGCGGTTCGATTGATCGTCAACGGTTATTGTAAGCAAGTATTCCAGCAGCTTCCCATGGAGTTTGCAGTGGAGGCGACACGGCTGCTCGGTATGAGCCTCGAGGGAAGTGTGGGATGATTGCTACAATCGGCTATTTGCTGTTGGCAATTATCATAGAGGAACTCAATGTTAGTAATTAAAAATCTGTTCGTATCTATCGAAGAAAAAGAAATTTTAAGAGGGATCGATCTAGAAGTAAACGCAGGCGAAGTCCATGCAATCATGGGACCTAACGGCTCAGGCAAAAGCACGCTTGCCAACGTTCTTGCGGGCCGCCCGGAATATCAGGTGACAAGAGGCGAGGTGATCTATGAAGGAAAAGATCTTTTAGCCATGTCGCCGGAAGTCAGGGCGCGAGAAGGAGTCTTTCTGGCGTTCCAGTATCCGGTCGAACTCCCGGGAGTCAACAACACAACTTTTCTTCGTGCCGCGTTGAATGAGGGTCGCAAGTACAGAAACCAACCCGAAATCGGTGCAGGACAATTCCTCTCGCTGCTTAAAAAGAAGATGCAGCTCGTCGAGATGACGGACACTTTATTGAGCCGCTCCGTTAACGAAGGATTCTCCGGTGGTGAAAAGAAACGCAACGAAATTCTGCAGATGGCGGTGCTCGAGCCGAAATTGTCGATACTTGACGAGACCGATTCCGGTCTCGATATCGACGCGCTTCGAATTGTCGCAAATGGTGTCAATAAACTTCGCTCGAAAGACAATGCGATTATTCTTGTGACACATTACCAGCGTCTTCTCAATTACATCGTGCCCGACTTCGTGCATGTCCTTTATAACGGCAAGATTGTAAAATCCGGCGGCAAAGGTCTGGCGCTCGAGCTCGAAGAAAAAGGCTACGATTGGTTGAAGGAAAAAGACGCAACGGTTGCCGCAGAATAATAATTTGATCGGACAATGGCTGACAGTAGTCAAATAAAAAACTGGTATATATCGCTCTTCAAGGATTTTGAAAACCATTTGAATGGAGAGAAGTCTTCCCGGTTTCACAAACTTCGCAAGGAAGCGATTACAAAGTTCGCTGAGCTTGATTTTCCCGATTTACACCAGGAAGATTGGCGGTTTACGGATGTGAGCCCGATCCTGAAATACAATTTCAACTATTCGACCAAAGGAATCCTTCCGTCGAAAGACGAATTCTTGAAATACACATTTGAAGGAATGGAAGCTCATATCGTTGTATTTGTAAACGGTTTTTATTCGCCTGAGCTTTCGATTCTTCATCCGCCGCCGGCTGGGACAATAATGGGAAGCCTTGCGGCGGCGATGAAGCAGGGCGATGAGAGAATTCAAGATTGCATTTTGAAACGTACTGCTTCAGATATAAATACCTTTACAGCCCTCAACACGGCGTTCGCAGTAGATGGTGCGTTCGTTTACATCCCGGAAAACACAGTGGTAGAAAAGCCCATCCATCTCATGTTCTTTTCGCACCTGGCAGACAAAACGATTTCGCAACCGAGAAATCTTATTGTCGCCGGTAAGAATTCTCAAGCGAGAATTATCGAGCATTACATCGGCACGGGCAAAGACGTTTATTTCACAAATACCGTGACTGAACTCTATCTGGGTGAGGGCTCAAACGTTGAAACTGTCAAGGTCCAGGTGGAAGGCATGAACGCTTACCACATTGCGACAACAGAAGCAGTATTGGAATCGAACAGCAATTATGAATCGCAGGCGGTATCTCTTGGTGCGAATATTTACAGGCACAATTTGAATGTTATTTTGAAGGGGGAAGGCGGAAATGCCGCGCTCGAAGGATTGTACCTCACTTCCGGCAGCCAGCTTTCCGATACCCACTCGCTGATCGATCACGCGGCTCCCCACTGCACGAGCCATGAAAATTACAAAGGCATCCTGGATGACAGCTCCCGCGGTGTCTTCAACGGAAAAATAATGGTACGGAAAGGTGCACAGCAGACAAATTCGTACCAGGAAAATAGGAACATAATTTTATCTAATGATGCAAAAGTAGACACCAAACCGCAGCTTGAAATTTTTGCCGATGATGTGAAGTGCTCGCATGGTGCGACCGTCGGTCAGCTCAACAAAGAATCGATTTTCTATCTGAGGTCGCGCGGAATTGGAGAAGAAGAGGCAAAATTGATTTTGATCTACGCATTTGCTAACGATGTGCTAAAAAATGTTAAGATTGAAGAAATCCGGAACTCGCTCGAAACGGTTTTGTCGAACAGGTTTTTGAAAGTCCAGCAGGCTAACAGGTGAAGAGGTAAAAATGTCTGAAGAGCCAAGCACGAAAGTCATAGATAAAAAAGGAATTGAAGATAAAGTCGTCGACGCCATAAAGGAGTGCTACGATCCTGAAATTCCCGTCAACATCTGGGAATTAGGGTTGGTATACGAGATAATTGTCAGCGACGATTTCGTCGTCCATGTAAAGATGACGCTTACTGCTCCCGGCTGTCCTGCGGCGCGGTCGCTGCCGATCGAGGTACACGAAAGGGTCGCACAGATACCTGAAGTCAAGGATGTCAATGTCGAGATTGTCTGGGAGCCGCCATGGACGCCTGAGATGATGTCACAGGAAGCGAAACTGGAATTAGGATTCATGTAAACGGAACGCTGTTCACTGAACGGCAATGAGGTTGAAGGATTATGAAAGTTAGTGCACAAGAAGAATATGGTTTGCGCTGTTTGCTGCGCATCGGGAGTGCGGATCAATCGGATGGTCTGACGATCCCGGAGATAAGCAGGATGGAAGGGTTGACTCCGGCAAACGTCGCAAAACTTCTCCGGATACTGCGTCTTGGCGGATTCATAGAGAGTGCACGCGGACGATCGGGTGGATACAAGCTGGCCCGGTCGGCAGATCGAATCATCGTCGGAGACGTTTTGACGCTGCTGGGCGGGAAGATTTACGAAGAAACGTTTTGCGGTTCACACACCGGCGCAATCGACGTGTGCAATCATATCATCGACTGCTCGATGCGCTCCCTCTGGCGATCTGTGCAAAGCGCGGTCAATGTCGTCCTGAAGAAAATAACGCTGAGAGATATGCTCGGGAACGAAAGAGTGGTGACGGAATTAGTTACGGCATTGAATAAGGAAATTGCAGAAAGTCAGACGGCTTAGCAAAAAGTCATTCAGGCGATTCGTTTCTTAAACAGCTCAACGATCGCCGGCGTGATGTCAACGATAGATTCTAATTTTCCCTTAAAAAAATCAACGTGCTCGCCTGCTACTGCGGTGAGCGATGAATTGAGTGTGTGAGTTCTCACGGAGAGGTCCTCTACGTTCCCGTGATCGCTCGATATCAGGATTGTCAGATTTCTCAGCCCGTCTTCCACGATTCCCCCGAGAAATTCGTCGAACGTTCTCAACACTTTTTCTGCCATCGCCTTGTTCTGATCGTGCCCCGCCTTGTCCGTCAGGAAGAATTCGAACATTGTAAAATCATGTTTGTCCGCAATCCGTCTAAGGATTTTTCCCGAATCGAAAGGCATCATCGGTTTGATGTCTGAATAGCCGAGATTTGAATCCCACCTTTCAGCAGTTATGTCGGCGGAAATTCCATCGCCGCTCCGAAGCGAGTCGGCCGTGCAAAGCGGAACGCCGCTCATAATGCATGAGAGCGTCGTAGCGCTAAGCCTTCGCTGGCCCGACTCGACATATTCGAAAAACTGTCTAGGGAATGCATTCGCAAAGTGAACCTCTGCGCCCAGACTCTTCAGTGACTTAAAAATATTCTTGTCTTCGAGAATCGGCCGAATCTGCGAATGCGGATAGGGGCCGAAGTGCATCCCGATAGCCTGGGCAGCGTTGACTCCCGTGAATAGCGTTACCTGTCCCGTGCCGCTTTGGGGCAATCCTTCAACGCCAAGGAGCGCATCACATGGCTGGATGAAAGTTGTGCCGTTCTGCATCGAAGGATTTCCCTTCGACGGGATGCCGCCAAAGATCTTTTTTATATGTTTGAGGTCAACGGAGAAGAATGGATTTGTTTCAGGATCGTCATCGCCGATTCCGACACCATCTAGAAAGAGAAAGAGGAAATGCGGTGCGCCGGTCACATACGCCTCAAGAGAAAGCAGTCCGCGCTTGCCTCACCGTCATTTGCCGTCAAGATCATTTTCTACAGTATCAATTATTATTGTCACCGGTCCGTCATTAACCAACTCAACATCCATCATCTCGCGAAAAATTCCTGTCGCGACTTTTTCTTTACCGAGAGATTTTTGGAGGCATCCGACAAAATAATTATATAATCGTTCCGCAGGCTCCGGTCTTGCCGCTCTCATGAAGTTCGGGCGATTTCCCCTCCTTGTTTCTCCGTAAAGAGTGAACTGGGATACAACCATCGCTGAGCCGCGGGTGTCCTTGACCGAAAGATTCATTTTTCCCGCAGAGTCCTCAAAAATCCGGAGCGCGGCAGACTTATCGGCAAGACTGCGCGCATCGGTTTCAGAATCTTCTTCATGCACGCCGAGGAAAATCAGAATGCCCGGACCTATTTCACTTTCAATTGCCCCATTTATTCTCACCGCGCATTTCCTGACCCGCTGGATAACGGCCTTCATTTAAAACCTTGCACTCACAACCCGATCAATATTGGAAAGATCTTTCCTGGTTTGAACTTCCTGACCGCCGGCTTCGATGAAAATTTTCTTGACATCTTTCGTCTGATCGAACGATGTCTCTACGAAAACCCATCCTTCCTGATTCAGAAAAACCCGAGACATTTGCGAGATTTTTTTGAAGAACGTCAAGCCATCGGCACCGTCACTCAGCGCATCAAGGGGTTCAAACTCTTTTATATCGGCGTCGAGGGTCTTAAATGCTGATTCGCAAACATACGGAGGATTTGAAACGATAATGTCAAATCGTCTATTGAAAACATTTTCTGTGATCGTCAAAAAATCCACCTCGACGAACTCGATCCGTTCTTCCGTCCCGGTCAGCTTCGCATTCTCGTGTGCCAAGCCTAGAGCATCTTTGCTCTTATCGAGCGAGGTGATTCGGGAGTTTGTCAAGAATTTTGCGAGTGCAACATCGATGCAGCCCGACCCCGTTCCGATGTCGAGAATATTCAGATTATCCTTCTGTGAAAGGCGAGTCCTGCAATGTTCGATGACGGTTTCGACGAGCGTTTCTGTCTCCGGCCGCGGGATGAGTGCACGGCGGTCGGTTTTCATCTCGATGGAATAGAAATTAGTCTTGCCGAGGATGTACTGTACCGGTTCATGAGCGAGCCTTCTCTTCAGCAGAGCTTTGAATCTTTCAAGTTCGTCTTTCTTCAAAGGCTGGTCATGCTTGACGTAAAGATCGAATCTTTTCATTCCGAGCGTTGTGGAGAGAAGGAGTTCGATGTTCAGTCGCGCTTCATCAAAACCTTTTTCGGTGAGATAGTCCGTCCCCCACTTGATCATTTCCAGAACTGTCCAGATTTTTTTCCCGCTCATCGAGTTTAAAATAATAGGATATGCGGGACGCCGCAAGGCGGCACTTGAACGGCCAATGCTACTCTCTAATCATAAGTTTTTACAGTAGATTCTTTTCGACCGGATTTATATCGTAGTCTGGACGACGTCAACCGAATGAGTTTCTGATAAACTCTCTACACCCGCTATTGAATTTAGTCCACGGGTATATCTGTAATAATCAAAGTACTTCGAGATGTCATCGGAATTTCTCTTTTCTCTGAGTCGTCTGCGAATCAGTTTTACGTTTTCAGGGTCAATGTCAATGCCTATCGAATTTCTTTTCAATTGCTGAGCAACGATGAGTGTCGTTCCAGTGCCGGCAAACGGGTCAAACACCGTGTCGCCGACCTTGCTTGACGACATGATTATCCTTAAAAGCAAAGCAATTGGAGATTGCTGCTTATGCCACCTCTTGCCATTTTCCATCCTTATGGCCTCATCGCCGGCAAAATAACCTGAAGTCAATTCACGAATATCGTCCCAGATGTCGGTAAGAAAAATTCCTGAGTCCCTATCGCGCCTATATTCAGGAGGAAGAGGAGGCGATATTCTAAGCCGGTTGAAGACTCTCGGCTTTTCACCTTTGACAGCGTAAGCGATTACCTGAAATTGCTTTCCATATCTATTCGTACCCGGAACCGCAGATGTTTTCTTTTTCCATATTATTAAGTTCTGGAATGACCATCCAGTTTTTCTCAGAGTACTAAGGACGAATTCGGTATTTTTCTCGCGCTGCATGAAATAGACAGCTCCGCCATTTACGGTGCGATTGAAGATTTCCCGCGAAGTTTTTTCCATCCACTCCCAATAATCTTCTTGCGGCAATCTATCATCGAAAAACTTGTATTCTTTTCCCTGATTGAACGGCGGATCCAAAAATGACAAGTGAAATTCTTTAGACGGATTTTGACTGAACCAATCAATTACGTCGGCATTCGATAACTCATAGCTGATGGTTGCTCGCCGATGGCTCATTCGTGATAATATACTTTACAGCCGAGTCTAATGCATTTCTTCCGTAGATTTGCTCTCGAGTATCTCCACAATGTTGTCGCCGATGTCTCCTTTGGGTTCCTCGACAATTCTGCCTATCTCTTTCCCATCATGATAGAAAATAAATGTCGGGACTTTTTCAATGTTGAGCCCGGCCGTCAGCTGGTCACGCCAGCCCTTGGAACGCGGCACCGTTATGAATCCGATTTTGCGTGCCAGTGCGGTACTGTCCATGATGCTGAGGAACATCGGAACCCACATGTGGCTGTCGGAGCACCACGAGCCTAAGACGATCAGCACTGAATCGCCTGCCTCAAGGGAGTCTATCTGATGAATCAACTTCACTTGCGGCTTGTATACAGAATAGTTTTCCCTGTACCATGATGAATCCTGAAATGCCGATCTTTCGACAGGACCGATCAGGATCCTCTCCTGAGAAATAGAATCCGTAGCAACGGTCTGAGCATCGGTCACATTGGAAAGCGCCGACGCAATCGCGATTGCCATGATTATTTTCATGTTCTTCCCCGGTCACCAAATGGAAAATTCGGGAAGGCAAGCATTGCGGAGGATTCTCATTGATCGGCTCTTATATCCACACCCCACATCAATTTTGTCCGCAGCAGGTTGAAGAAGCCGTTCTTACTCTTCCTGAGAAGTTTTATTCTGTATGGCGCAAGGGAGACTTTGAGTTCCGCAGGCTGTGTGAGGACTTGTGACGTCTGTCCGTCGGCGCTCACCATGATTTGTTTCTCCCCCATAGGCTGAGAGGCCGATCGTACCACGATGCGGATTTCGGAATCGTCGGGAACAATTACAGGACGCGCGGTGAGTGTGTGCGGCGATATCGGGCTTATCGCGATGACGCGGCTTTCCGGCGAGATTATCGGACCGCCCGTGGACAGCGAATAACCGGTCGAGCCGGTCGGCGTACTGATGACTATGCCGTCGGCACGATACGTAATCAGATATTCCGAATCGACATAGGTCTCCAAATCTATCATTCGCGAGGAGCCGGCTTTGTCGATGACGATATCGTTCAACGCAAATATCGTCGAAGACTTGCCATCTTTTTCAAACGAAGCCTGCAGGGTTGCCCGTTCCTCGAGATTGAACTTTCCCTTGAAGAGCTCATCGATGCTGTTTCTCAATTCATCGAAATTCAGCTCTGCCAAAAAACCCAGTTTGCCGAGATTAATTCCGAGGATCGGCTTGCCGCTCCCTCCGACGAGTTTTGCGGTTCGCAGGATTGTACCATCTCCGCCGAGGGAAACGATGATGTCCGAGCAGCTGGCGATCTCGGAATACTGCATACTGGATTTGCCTGCGTCGTAGTTGCACTTTGTCTTCATTTGTGCGGCGATTTCATGCTGAACCGTGAATTTTATCTTCCGTTCCTCGAGGATCCCGATCAACGCGCAGGCAGTTTCGCACGTCGAGGGTTTCGCAATGTTGCCCACGATTCCTATCAAAAGGTTTTTCGGCGGGACAAATTTACTTTTCATCTCCGGTCTGTGAGTTCAATCCTTGTTCATTTTATGTTAAACCCGATAAAATTTCAATTACTTAAGAAGCTTCAACCCGGCCTGCCAGATTGTTTTCTCGCGCGCTGCATCAGGGCCGTTTATTGTCGCCTTGCGAAATTGCTTCAAAATGTCTTCGACTTTGGGATTGTCGATCTTGGCGTTCTCCAGCCGTACCACTAAGATCGCGTCGATGATCGGAACCTGAATATTCTTCTCATCGACGTAGAATGAATCCAGCCGATCACGAATCTGACCGACGTCCATGCCGATAAAAACCCGGTTGAAATCGATCGCGTCAGCTTTCAGATCGGCGTGCTGCGACCAGAAGGAAGACATATTATCCAGTCCGTCGACGTAAAATGTTTTGCGGGACAGAGTCTCGGTGGGTGTGCCGATAACGAGGTTTTTCCATGTTATACCGTTCTGCGCACCGATCATCGGCTCCTGTGCTCGCGCAGTACAGATACCGCCGAGAAATGTCATCAACGCCAGCAGCAACGAGTTTCTTCTCATATTTTTCTTTTCAAGAATCCTCATTTGATACCTCTCATGAAATTACGGCGTCCTAATACTCTATACTCTCCAATTCTACCATTCTACAGCCGTAGCTTCTTCCATTTCTTCGCCGATTCGATTGCTGAAACTATCGTCTGGAAATCCATGTATGCTTTTTGGAATGTACTTAGGGGTTCCTTTCCATTGACAATGCAGTCGTAAAAATCTTCAAGCTGATGCTGGTATCCTCTCTCGGTCTCAATTCTTTCCTCGATTTCCTCCATGTGCTGACGTTTCAACGTGACAACATTTCCCTCCATTACAATCGTTCCTTTGTCGCCCAAGATCATAAGTCTGCTCTCGTTAACGCCCTGGGCACTGAAATACATATTGAATATTCCGTTTACTCCATTTTCAAAGACAAACTGGAACGACATGGAATCCATTCTTCCTATCGCCGGATTCACGCTTCGATTGAAGGCGATTCCGGATTTGATATCACCGAAGAGATCGCGAAGCACCGCGATGTTGTGAATTCCCGCATCCGTCACGAAACCGCCCGGGTATTTGTGGTCAATGCGCCACTTCGTCTTTGCGTATTTGTTGTCGGTGTCGGTCACTGTGAACTGATCCCAGAACACCGAGTAAGGCCCGCCGATCTTTCCATCATGGATCATTTGCTCTATTCGTTTGAATACGGGGTTATACCTGTAGTTCTCTGCGACCATCATGACCTGTTTGTATTTTCCGACAAGCTTGGTCATCATCCTGGCATCGTGAAGACTTGAAGCAATCGGCTTTTCGACAATCACGTGCTTTCCCGCTTCGAGAGAATCTTTTGTCGCGACAAAATTAAGTTCAACTGGAAGGATGATATCAACCGCTTCAACTTTCGGATTTCTCAACATCTCATGATAATCAAGGACGTACGGCACGCCGCCGACGAGTTGAGAGAATTCTTTCGCCTTTCCCTCGCTGTGATTGCACACCATAACGATCTCGAATTTATCCTTCAAATTTTGAAGAGCGGGAAGATGCAGGTCCTTCGCTGCGATTCCGGTGCCGATAATTCCGAGCTTAACTTTCACCAGCCAACTCCTTTTGTCTCTTACTAAATTTAGTTATGCGTGATAGCTTTTAAAAATTTTTCCTGTTATGGCTCGATTGACAACAGTCCAATCTTTTTCCCTCTGGTTTCGGGAAAGGTCCATATCCAAATTCCTGTCAACACCGCAAATAGCGCAGCAATGGAAATTCCTCCCGAAAGCCCGTAGGTTTTTGACGCGACGGCGATCGCAATCGGCGTGAAGAATTGGATGCCGCGGGCGAGATTGAAGGACGTTCCCATCGCGGTGTTCCTTATGCTTGTCGGAAATAGTTCGGTGCATAGCGGTCCAAAACCGCTGAACACACCTGTGCCGAATCCCACGAGGAACATGAACCCCAAAATGAAAACCGGATACGCGACGGCCATATTCCACAAAACTGTAATCATTAGCAATCCGACTGCCCAAAGAATTGAATAAATTGTGAATGCTGGACGGCGTCCTATCATGTCCGCAGTGAACCCAAAAGAAAAGTATCCCAGAACTCCGCCTCCCTGCGTCACGATCATCCACAAGGCCGATCGGGTCATCGTGAAATGTCGCTGCTCATGAAGGTATCCTGGCAGCCATGAATAAGTGAACCAGTATGCCGACATCAAGAAAACAGCGAGCAGCAGTGATCGCAGGAAAATCTTGAGGTAATCCTTCGATAGGAGGAGACGGAATTTTGCTCCGCGTTCACGCTCGAGATTCAATAAATCTCCCGAAGGGATCCATTCAGGCAACTTCCCGTCCGCGACGATTCGTCTATGCGCGAGCCAGATGTCCGACTCCGGGAGATGCTTTCGCACGAACACTACGAGAACGGCGGGAACTACCGAAACAAAGAAACATATCCTCCATCCGATTGCAGGTTCCAAGAATCCTCCGACGACCGATGCAAATATGATCCCTATCGGAGCCCCGGTCTGCATTATCGCACTGAAACGGCCGCGAATATTCGGTGGAAATGTTTCTCCTATTAGAGTTTGTCCGGTTGCCCACTCGCCTCCTACTCCAAGACCGGTGACGATGCGAAATACGAGTAGCGTTTCTATATCCGAGGCAAATCCGCTCAGAAACGTACCAACGCTGTACGTAACGATTGTCCACTGAAGGACACTTTTCCTGCCGAATTTGTCGGAGAGGAATCCGAAGATTATGCCGCCGAGCGCAGTTGCCGCTAGAGATGCCCCCATGATTAAGGAGACCGAGACATTTGAAAGCGCCAACTCTTTTCCTATGGGGATCAGCAGGAAGGTAAACAGGATCAGATCGTAAAAATCGAATACCCAGCCCGCCCAGCTGAGAGCGAGTATCCGGAAATGTTCTTTGGTCGGAGATTCCGATTCGTTAAGAAACTTCATCGGAATTCTCCATCGCTAACCTTTCTCGCATTCGCCATTATTCTAACAGGTAGTATAAGGTGTCACCGAACACCGAATAAAAATGTCCGAAGGTCAATGAGGTGTCATGAATTGCCACTCCAAACGAATCTGCAAACGCAGGGTCGCAGTAATAGCCAGTGTAATTTTGTTGGATATCGGATGCCAGTCCGTGCATATAATAGTGGCAGTTCCCTTTGTGCACATCTCCGGCATAGTAACCGCTCCAGTACCAGCCCAATGAGTCATTTGAACCCGAGTTAAGTCGCTTCATATAAAATGTGGATCCGAAAATAGTTTCGACGATGTCAAAAATATTGCTGCTGTAAAAAGTTGAATCGTAGGAGAATCCGTAACCACCGGCATAAACCTGCTGTTGAAAATTTTGGATCGTTGCCGGAGTCGTAGTCATTTTAATCAGAAGCGAATCGTAAAAACCATTGGATGACAAACCATAACGCCCCTGGCTTCTCACGGTAAACGCTATCTCTGTTGTGCTTATGGAGAGTAAAGGCGTGGTTCCGTTAAAAGTTAAGCTGCCTTGGATCAAGTTGAACAGCGGTCCATTTTCATAGGCTATGCCGTTAACGCCGACCGATATGTTTTTCAAGTAGGAATCTATGGAGAATAAATTGTACGGGATTGTATCTCCTGCATGAAAGCCCTCGAAATTTTGAGCAAAGTAAAACACCAGGTCAATCGAGTGACCGGAACCCCTGTAGGAATATACACCATCGTTGAAGCTGAGATTCCTGCTGGAGAGCGCGTTGAAATCTAGCCCGGTCTCTGCCATCCCTAAGATTAAGCCGCAAACGAGACGCTTTAATGTTGTACCATCTTCACAGTATCTTGCAACAACTACCATGTCCCCGTCAATGACATATGCAAGGCCATCTTTGGAAATAGTTGAGTTGCAGACCCTGATCGAATCCTTTTTCTGCGAGTTATTACCTCGTCCGTTATTATTGTCTGCAGGATTGGTACAGACGATGAGAGAGAGAGACAAACCAATCAATATCGGCAGCACCGTAGATTTCTTTGTAGATAGTTTCATGCCCTGCTCCTTCGATTTAGTTTACAGGAAACTCATTCAAGGTAAATGACGGTCCGCAGTTTTCCAAGATTCCGAATAAAAGGGTCTTAGCTGTTTGATTTTCGAACAGCTGCAAGCTCAGAAATATCCCCACTTTCCAAAATTTTTCCGGAATAACCCTTAGCAGATGCTGTTATCATTGAGATACCAACTTCCTCCAATGTGCAAATGTAATTTGGCAAAATCATTTTCAAAAAGGGATACAGTACTCCTACCGCTTTCGAAATAGTATAAGCATTTCTTAATCCTCTGATAGGTTTTATAAAGCCCGGCCTGAACATATATGTAGCTTTAAATGGAAGCTTCATGAGATCGTTTTCAGTTTTCCCTTTTACTCTTGCCCACATCAGCCTGCCTTTCTCCGTGCTATCCGTCCCCGCTCCTGAAACGTAGCAGAACGTCATATAAGGATTGAGTTTCGATAGTGCAGTTGCCGCCCGCATCGTGAGATCGTACGTGATGCGGGTATAATCCTTCTCATTCATTCCCACTGAAGAAATTCCGAGGCAGAAAAAGCAAGCGTTGTAACCGCTGAGACTTGCTTCGATTGATGTGTAATTGAAGAAATCATTATGGATGATCTCTTTCAGTTTTACATGCTCCACGTTGCACGACCTTCTGCCGATAACCAATACAGATTCGACATCGGGATGTTTCAGACTCTCATGGAGCGCTCCTTCTCCGACCATGCCTGTGGCGCCGAAAATTATGACTTTGAGTTTCATTTCGTGGCCCTATTCTTCGTGGACATGATTGAATCTCCTGATAAGCAAGTGTTGACCTCTTCTAATAATATGGAACGTCGGAGCACTGCCGTGTTTTCGTTCCGCTCACTCAGATATTAATGTGCCATGGCGATAAATAAAATGCCGCCGGCAGCCTTCTTTAAATCTAAAACATCGGGTGGCTGTTCGCAGCCTTTTCTGGAACGGCCTGGCCAACATCCCAGTGTTCCACAATCTTGCCGTTCTCTATTCGGAAAATATCGATTACTGAAAAAATCTTTGCGCCTTCGTGACTTCTTGTGTGAATGAAAACCAAGTTCCCATCCGCAGCGAGGTGCTGGATATCTATTTTCTCTTTGGGTGCATCCTTGAACCACTGTTTGCACGCATCGATCAAAGCTTGCTTTCCGTCGGCGACATAGGGATTATGCTGAATATAAACGTCGCCCATGTATTTATTAATCGATTCGATGTTTTTGTCGCCGAATAATTCCTGGTAAAAATCGGCAACCATCTTTTTGTTGTTTTCAAGCGCAAGTTTTTCTTTCTCGCAATCGGAAAGTTGTTGTCGCGGCACCAGGTAGCCTCCGTAAAACATTGCTGATGTCAGCACCAGAACGATGAAAGACATCTTCATTTTTCACTCCTCCTTTTGTTGTTCGACCAATCGATGAAAGACCTTGCTCGGAAAACTAAACGGCCCGCAACAAATTTTCAAGTTTTCGTAATAAACACCTTACAATTATTTGATTTTCAGGTCTCTCTTATCTAATTTATCAAGTGCACGGCAGAACTATTCTCAGGGATAAGTTTTTTTTCTACCTCGCACCGCCGCTGTCTTTAAACGAATCGCAATCTCCCGATATCTACCTCAAAACGAGAATCACATTCTCACTCGCCGGCATTTTTCTGACACTTGCATTTGTGACTCTTCTGACTTTCACGGGCCTGCGCACGTTCTTTGTGCATCTGTCTTCAATCAGCCCAAATGTTTACGTGCAATTCCTCCTTTTCGTTTTCGCGATTGAGATTCTCTTCTCAGTCATCAGGTTTCCCCTTGACTATTATTCGGATTTCTTAACAGAGCATCGCTTTGAACTTTCCAACCAGACATTTTCGAAATGGCTTTTCAGAAAATTGAAGGGTGCACTGGTAGGCAGCATCCTCGGCGTGATCCTGCTTTTTGCTTTCTATTATCTTTTGATTCATTTTCCGAGTGCGTGGTGGCTCCTTTTCGCCGCGTTCTTTTTCGTATTCCAGATCTTTGTAGCGCAGTTATTTCCGACGGTAATACTTCCGTTGTTTTATAAACTCAAACCCTTATCGAATGAAATATTGTGCGACAAGTTGAGCAGGCTTGTTGAAAAATTCGGGTATAGAATGAGCGGCGTTTTTTCTTTCGACCTGAGCCGTGAAACACGGAAGGCGAACGCCGCGCTCACCGGGCTCGGGAGATCGAGAAAGATCATCATAAGCGACACGTTGCTAGAAAATTTCTCCGAGGATGAAATTGAAGTTGTGCTTGCTCACGAACTCGGCCATTTGGTGAAGCACCATATGATGAAAGGAATAATCGTCAGCGCGGTCGTGAGCCTGATCGGATTTTATATCGTTGCACAAGTGTATTTTTCTTATACTGCCGCACTTCATGTCCCGTCTTACGATCTGATGGCAATTCCCTTTCTCGCACTCGCGTTGACTGTCTTAGGGATCATAGCGATGCCGCTCGGAAATTTCTTTTCTCGGAGAATAGAACACGAAGCGGACCTCTTTGCTCTGGATAACACCGGAATGCGAAAAGAATTTGCCGAATCGATGAGGAAACTCGGCAGGTTGAACCTCGTTCCTGAAAATCCTCCCGCATGGATCGAAAAGATTTTCTTCAGCCACCCGTCAATCGGTGCGCGAATAAAGGCCGCGGTTCCGGAAAGCCTGACGAGGGTGACGCAGTGAGATTCTTATTGGGAGCAATCACGGCCGGAATTTTGACGATAATTTTCTCCGCATTCTACCTCCTGACCATTCCGTTCGACAAAAAAAACCGAACATTCTCCTTCTTTGCTTATCATTGGTCAAATACGGTGCTTAAGGTTTCGGGAATTAAAGTCAGAGTCGTCGGTTTGGAAAAAATTGATTTATCCAAACCATATATCTATGTGTCAAACCATGCGAGCATGTTCGACATAACAGCAGTGGTGGTGGGTGTAAACAGGTACGTTCGGTTTCTCGTGAAGAGGGAGATCGGCAGGATCCCGATTTTCGGATGGGCGACTGCGAGAGCGCACATCATGGTCGATAGGAAAAGCGGGACAGACGCGGCGAGAGGTCTTGGAAGGGCCGCGCAGAGAATCGCGCTCGGAGAAAGCATGATCCTTTTCGCCGAAGGAACACGGACAAGAGACGGCAAAATGCAGCCTTTCAAGCGAGGCGCTTTCGCTCTCGCTATCGAGGCAGGAGTCCCGATCGTCCCGCTGACTATCCTAGGAAGTTTTGCGATCATGAAGAAAGGAAGCATCGGATTGCGCAAAGGCGAGATCACGATCATCGTTGACGCACCGGTCGACATTTCGGAGTATCACGACAAACGCGGGTCGATAGAATTGATGAATAAAGTTCATGGCATTATTGAGAGAAATTATTACGGAGAAAAAGGTATTAACAGTTAGCTGCTGGTTGCCGGCGGCTGAAAGGGAGTAGCACATGGCAGTAACGATAAAAGATGTTGAACATATCGCAAAACTTGCGAAGCTGGAATTCGATGAAGATGAAAAGGTGAAGTTCACGGAGCAATTCAACGAGATACTTGCATTCATGGAGAAGCTGAATGAACTGGATACCTCGAATGTCGAGCCGCTGTCTCATGTAATCGAGCTCCAAAATGTTTTCCGCGAAGATGAGGTTAAACCGTCCACTTCAACTGAAGAGGCGCTGAAAAATGCTCCGTCCAGGACGGACAGGTTCTTTAAGGTACCAAAAGTGATTGGATAAAATCTGATGGCCAAGAATTTAAAAACCGTCGCGATCATTCCCGCACGTTACGCATCGACCCGGTTTCCGGGTAAGCCTCTCACGCATATCGCAGGTACGCCGATGATCCAGCATGTGTACGAAAGGGTGAGCGCCGCGAAGAAAGTCGACGATGTTTTCGTTGCAACCGACGACAAACGGATTGCGGAATCGGTAAGCAATTTCGGCGGAAAGTTTGTCATGACTCCATCCGCACTGAAAAGTGGAACCGACCGATGTGCAGCAGCGGCAAAGAAAATCAAAGCAGACGTTGTAGTAAATGTCCAGGGAGATGAACCGGTCATATCGCCAAAGACGATCGATGCGGTAATCTCCGTTCTTCTTAAGTCGCGCGAAAACGTCGTGTCGACGGCCGCGGTGCCGATCCATAATAACGATGCGATTTTCTCCGAAAACACGGTTAAAGTTGTTGTTGATAGAAACGGAGATGCGCTGTACTTCAGCAGGAGCGCGATACCTTTTTTGCGGGGAGTGCATCAAGGAAATTATTCAAAGGGCTACAGATTCTTGAAGCATCTTGGCATATATGTTTATAGGAACAGTTTTCTCCAGAAGTTAACCGGACTTAAAGAAACGCCTCTTGAAACCGCGGAAAAATTGGAGCAGCTTCGTGTTTTAGAAAATGGTTATAAGATAAAAGTAGCCATTGTAGATGAGGACACGATTTCGGTCGATGTACCGTCCGATATAATTGCCGTGGAAGATTTTTTATCAAGTCAATCTCAAGACAGGGACATTTAAATTGGCTAAGCGGAACATAAAATATATTTTTGTCACGGGCGGCGTCGTTTCGTCGCTCGGAAAAGGAATCGCAGCCGCCTCGCTTGGCTTGCTTCTCAAGTCGAGAGGACTCAGCGTCGCAATGCAGAAGTTTGATCCGTACATAAACGTCGATGCCGGCACGATGAACCCGTTTCAGCACGGCGAAGTTTATGTTACTGACGACGGTGCCGAAACAGATTTGGACCTCGGTCACTATGAGCGTTTCCTGGACATAACTACAACGCGGGCGAACAACACCACAACGGGGCAAATCTATTATGAGGTGATCTCGAAAGAAAGGCGCGGCGATTATCTCGGAGCCTGCGTCCAGGTCGTTCCGCATGTCACGGACGAAATAGCGAGGCGTTTTTCCCAGCCGTATGAAAACGGGAATTTTGATGTAGTCATTACGGAGATAGGCGGCACGGTCGGCGACATCGAAGGGCTTCCGTTTCTCGAGGCGATGCGGCAATTCATGCTGAGAGTCGGGAGAAGAAATGCGATCAACATTCACGTTACTCTCGTTCCGTTCATCGAAGCCGCGGGCGAGATCAAAACGAAGCCGACGCAGCACAGCGTAAAAAATCTGCTGGAGATCGGGGTACAGCCGGAGATTTTGATCTGCAGAACGTCGAAGAAGATTACGCGGGAAGTGAAGGAAAAAATAGCGATGTTCACGAACATCGAAGCCGATTCGGTCATCGAAGGGAGAGATGTGGAGACGATTTACGAAATGCCTCTCATATTCAGAAAGCAGCATCTCGATCAAATAGTTCTCGACAAGTTTAACCTTAATGCCAGAGAGCCGAATTTGTCCGAATGGGAGGAGATGGTTGGCCGAATAAAAAATCCCAAATACAATGTTAAGATCGGAATCTGCGGAAAATATACCGATCTTCGCGATTCGTACAAGAGTATACTCGAAGCTTTCATTCACGCCGGGTCCGAGAACGATGCTAAGGTGGAACTGAAATGGGTTGCCGCGGAAGATATTGAGCGGGATGGCACCGAAGCTCATTTGTCTGACATCGACGGACTTCTTGTGCCCGGCGGATTCGGCGAGCGCGGAATCGAGGGGATGATTATCGCCATCAAGCACGCGCGTGAGAAGAAACTTCCCTATTTTGGAATTTGCCTGGGGATGCAGACGGCGATCATTGAGTTCGCGCGCAACGTCCTCGGATGGAAAGACGCGAACTCGTCTGAGTTCAAAAGGACGGCACACAACGTTATCGATATCATGCCTGGCCAGAAAACCGTGAAAGAAAAGGGAGGCACAATGCGTTTGGGTGCGTACATCTGCATGTTGCAGAAAGGCTCGAAGGCTTATCAGGCATATGGGACGGAAGTAATAAGCGAGCGTCATCGGCACCGGTTCGAAGTGAACAACAAATTCAGGAAGAGAATCACGGATGCCGGAATGCGATTCAGCGGTGTGTCACCGGACAACCAGCTCGTCGAGATGGCTGAACTGCCCGATCATCCGTGGTTCGTCGGCTGTCAATTCCATCCGGAACTGAAATCGCGTGCCACGAAAGCGCATCCGCTGTTCAGAGAATTTGTCAGAGCCGCGCTGGAAGAAAAGATCAAAGACTGATTCCGCCGAGAAATCAAGTAGCAGCACAACGGACACTTCTCAAATAGCAGGTGGATTCGACTAAGGCAATTTGGGCACCAACGGGCAGCTCAGGGCAAGATCTTGCACGTGCTGGTCAAGTTTCTCCTCCGGTAAACCTGCGTGTGACGGATTTCCTTTCAACTTTCACGCTTGTTTATTAATTTTTATTAAGACAATTGGCACAGAGCGAAGTACATTTACAGTAATTTTTTTGATAGTTTCGTTGTTTTACTATTAAACGAATGTTTTTGGGAGGTAATATAAAATGAAATTTTTCATAGACACTGCAAATCTCGATGAGATAAAAGAAGCCGCCGAACTTGGCGTCCTCGACGGAGTGACGACAAACCCGAGCTTGGTTGCAAAAGAGAAATATGACATCAACTTTAGAGAATTGATCGGCGAAATCTGCAAGATAGTCCCGGGTCCCGTGAGCGCAGAAGTTGTCTCGACGGATTTCCAGGGTATGATGAACGAAGCGCACGAACTCAGCAAGATTGCTGACAATGTTGTAATAAAAATTCCGCTTCTGAAAGAAGGGCTCAAGGCAGTCAAGCGCCTGAAAGCGGAAGAAATCAAAACGAACGTCACGCTCTGCTTTTCGCCGAACCAGGCTCTTCTTGCCGCCAAGGCTGGTGCATCATTTATCAGCCCGTTCATCGGAAGGCTCGACGACATCAGTCAGGAAGGAATGGAGCTTATCGAGCAGATACTAACCATATACAGGAATTACGACTTCAAAACCGAAGTTCTCGTTGCCAGTGTCAGGCATCCGATGCATGTCGCTCAGGCTGCGATGCTGGGCGCAGATATAGTTACCATGCCGTTCAAGGTCATCGATCAGCTTATAAAACATCCGCTGACCGATATCGGGCTTCAGAAGTTTTTATCGGACTGGAAAAAAGTCGGCGCGTCTCAGACGGCTGCAGTTTCGAAATGAAGAGGACCCCGTTCAACGAGATTCATAAGAAATTGGGTGCGAAGATGGTGGAGTTCGCCGGGTTCGAAATGCCGGTGCAGTATTCGAGCATCATGGCCGAGCACAAGTGCGTCCGGCAGAGTGTCGGTGTATTTGATGTTTCACACATGGGAGAGTTTCTCGTTCGAGGAAGGGATTCCGAAGCGTTTCTTCAGCGGAATACTTTAAACGATGTGACCAAGCTTGCTCCGGGACAAGCCCAGTATACTGCACTGGTAAATGAAAATGGTTTTCTTCTCGACGATCTCATCGTTTACAGGTTTAGCGGTACGTCCCTTCCGGTGGCTGAAGCCTCGCCGGCGTATATGATTGTTGCAAATGCTGCTAACATCGAAAAAGACTATAAGACGTTTTCTTCCCGACTTTTCCCGCAAACGGGATCTTCGACTGGCGACGTGAGACTCGAAGATGTGAGCGACCGTACGGCACTTCTGTCCGTGCAAGGGCCGAAATCTATTGCGACTCTGCAAAAGCTAACCGGAATAGAATTGAGCTCAATCCAATATTACCATTTTGTCGAAGGCAAGATTGACGGGACCGATGCGATAATCTCGAGGACAGGTTATACGGGCGAGTTAGGATTTGAAATTTTCTTCACGGTAAACGGAACGAACCACGAAGAATTGTGGAATGAAATTTTTGAATCGGGGAGAGAGTTCAATATCATGCCGATCGGGCTCGGTGCGAGGGATACACTGAGACTTGAAATGGGTTACTGTCTTTACGGGAACGATATTGACGAAACTACAAATCCCATAGAGGCAGGATTGGGTTGGATAACAAAAATAGATAAAGGAGATTTTGTAGGCAAACAGGCAATCATAAAGGCGAGACAGAATATTGCTCGGAAGCTAGTGGGGTTCGAGATGGAAGAGAGCGCCATACCACGCCACGGCTACGAGATTCACTCGGAGAGCGGGAAAACTCAATTCGCGGAACGAGTCGGCTGCGTCACGAGCGGAACTTTCTCGCCATCGCTCGAAACGGGAATCGGCATGGGTTATGTCGAAGCATCGAGGGCGGTGGAGAACAGCGACATTTTCATCGATGTTCGCGGAAAGAAAGCGCGGGCACGGGTCGTCAAACTTCCGTTTGTCGATAATCATTCGCGAGCTGGGATTCAACTGTCGCAAACGAAAAACTGAGGATAGCAATGAAAATCGAGGTTTTCTTTTCACCCGCCGGTGTGGATGAACTCGGTATGCGCGGCAAAAATGTCGTCATCATTGACGTGCTCCGGGCATCTACCACGATTTGTACAGCTCTAAGAAACGGAGCCCGCGAAGTTATTCCCGCTCCGGATATCGAAAGCGCAACGAAAATTTCAACAAACCTCAGCGGCGATTCGCATCTCCTCGGCGGAGAAAGGCAGGGTAAAAAAATCGACGGCTTCGATCTCGGTAATTCTCCGTTCGAATATACTCCGGAGAAAGTCGGCGGTAAGACGATAATTTTTACGACCACCAACGGTGCGGGAGCAATGTATAAATGCCGTTATGCATCCATGGCTCTGGTCGGGGGTTTCGTCAACGCCTCTGCGGTAGCTCAGACGGTTGTCGACATCGGCGGAACGTGGACAGTTCTTTGCTCTGGCAGACAGGGTGGCTTTTCAATTGAAGATGCAACATGCGCAGGAATGATAATAGCGAAAGTCAATGCTGTCGTTAAAGTGGAGACGGACGATGCCGGATTGACATCGGTTATTTTATATAATAAGTTCAAGAAGGGCATCCTCGGAATGATGAAGCAGTCTGCGCACGGAAAATATCTGGTGTCGATTGGCTTCGAGGAGGATCTGAAATTTTGTGCCGAGGTCGATAACGTTCCAGTAATACCCGTAATTGAAGGAACTGGAATCAAGCTCAAGCAAAATAAGCTGGTGGTAAACGGCTAATCTGAGATTGAAAAGCGAATCGCGAATCGCCAATTACTAATTGCAGTCGTGACATATGCCTGAACCAAGAGAGAGACTCGAGAAAAATTTGAATCATAAGGACGGCGAGGCCCGGCAGGTCGAAATCGCTTCGGGGCGGGAAAGAAAGCCGGTCAAAGATCAGGTTCGCGGGAAAAGATCACTCAGGTCGGAGGTCATGAATTTCTCGCTAATTATAATTTCAATCCTTGCCGGCTTAAGCATAGTTTCGTATTCGCCTGCCGACGATGCAAACTCCGAGATAGGTTTCTTCGACATGTTCAGGCTGTTCCTGGGCGACGAGGCATTGCGTGCAAAGGCAGACGCGATTCATAACTGGCTCGGAATTTTCGGAGCGTACATCGCCAACTTCTTCGTTAATTCAACTCTCGGATATTTTGCGATCGCGTTTCCGGTCATTCTCCTTATCTTCAGTTGGACTGCACTTCAAAAGAGAGATTATGTTAAAGCCGCCCGGATCAGTACCATGGTGCTGATATACGGCATCGTCATCGCTGTCCTTTCGGGATACCTGAAGGCGCTTTACGGCACGGATAAATTCGGAAAAGAATGGTATGGACTCATCGGGGAGTTTTCTGCACTCGCCTTGATCCGCGCACTCGGAGCGGTCGGCGGTGCAGCAGTAATTTTTCTCGTCCTATTCTCTTTGGTTGTTTTCACTTTGAAGATTTCGCCTCAAGAGCTGGTAAATGCATTCATATGGTTGTTCTCCTTAATTTTTAAATCGATCGGTTCGCTGTTCGCTTTCATTTTCTCACGAAGAAAACCCAAGGGGGAAGTTGTAATTTCAAGGGACGATGAGAAAAGGGTTTTTCCCGTAGAACCTGTCAAAATTGTGCGCGAAGACGCCAGGACCAAGCATGATGCGAATTTGATCGAGGAGGCGAAAGAATTGGTCAAGCGGTCGTTTACCAGAGCGGAGGAAGCCGAAGAGGAAATCTCTGATGAGGAGCCAGAAGAGGGTCGAGAGAAATTGCTCATCACGAGAAAAGTAATTCCGCCGCCCCGGTTTACTGACAGCGAAACAGCGGAGTCGGTAAATCAGGATGAAGAGATCGAGTATACGCCGCCGCCTCTGGACCTCCTCGATGTTCCGGTTCAGGTGGATAAGATTTCCGACGACGAGCTTCGCGCAAATGCGGAGCTGCTTCGTTCGAAGCTGCAAGTCTTCGACATTGAAATAGAAAATGTCAGCGTGATACCGGGCCCGGTAGTGACTTTGTACGAGCTCGTTCCGGCGAGCGGCGTGAAGATCAGTCGGATCACGAGTCTTGAAGACGATCTTGCGCTAGCACTTCAGGCGCGGGGGATAAGAATAATCGCCCCGATACCTGGCAAGGGAGCGGTCGGCGTTGAAATTCCAAACCACAAGCCGCAGATCGTCAACTTCCGCAGCGTCGTCTCGTCTGCTAAGTTTCAGGACCTGCGGTTCAATCTTCCTATCGCAATGGGAAAAACTATTACCGGCGAGATTTTTGTTGACGATCTTTCGAGGATGCCGCACCTTTTGATCGCCGGTGCGACGGGGTCAGGCAAGAGCGTCGGCATTAACACGATCATGATGAGCATGATCTACAAACTCAAACCGTGGGAGATAAAATTTGTAATCATCGATCCGAAGAAAATTGAGCTTTCGCTATATAAGAAGTTGAGCAAGCATTTCCTTGCAGTGTCGCCCGATGTCGATGAAGAAATAATAACGGACGCAGGCAATGCAGTTCTCGCCCTCAAATCTGTCGAATCCGAGATGGACGACCGGTATTCCCTTCTTGCGAAGGCCGGGGTGAGAAATATTCAGGATTATAACAAGAAACTCGCAGAAGGCAAACTAAAGGAGAATGAAGAAACGAAATTCGTCAGGCTTCCGTACATCGTCATCTTCATCGACGAACTTGCCGATCTGATGCTGACTGCCGCTCACGAGGTAGAAGATCCGATCACGCGATTGGCTCAGCTCGCGCGTGCTGTAGGAATCCATCTTGTGCTTGCGACGCAGCGCCCATCGGTCGATGTCATAACCGGGCTTATCAAGGCAAACTTCCCCGCGAGAATTGCTTACCAGGTTGCATCACGCATCGACTCACGTACGATACTTGACCAGAACGGTGCCGAACAGCTTCTCGGCAACGGCGACATGCTGTACTTGGCGGCCGGCAGTTCTAAGCCCGAAAGGATGCAGAACTCGTTCCTCTCCACCGAGGAAATCGAAAAGGTCGTTGACTTCATCTCGGCGCAGAAAGGTTATTCTCGGCCGTACCAGCTTCCATCTGTTCTTGTAAAAAAAGGTAATGGAGGTGCGGCAGTCGGAGAATATGACGAAATGTTCGAAGAGGCAGCACGCCTTGTTGTACGACACCAACAGGCATCGACCTCGTTTTTGCAGAGGAGGTTGAAGCTGGGCTATGGAAGAGCGGCGCGTGTGATCGACGAACTTGAAAATGCCGGAATCGTCGGACCTTTCGAGGGAAGCAAGGGGCGCGAAGTTCTTCTCGAGAGCGAAGCGGAACTGGATACCAGGCTGACTGAATTGGGAATGTGATGAGGATCGAAAACTTAGGATTCAAGGTTCACAATTACGCGCTTATCTGCGTCCTGCTTCTGGTGTCTTCCTTCGCTTTCGCGGGCGATACGCCGACTGCCGCTGAGATTGTCAAAAATATTCGGGAAAATTTCAATCAAACGCATGATGTGATTATTCATTTCACCCAAACAGTCGTCATGCCGCTATCGAAAATGTCGAAGGTGACTGATGGGACCCTTTATTTGAAGAAGGGAAACAAATACCGGATCGAGACGGAAGATAATGTTTTAGTGACCGATGGAAAAACATCGTGGACGTACGCGCCATCTTCCAAGCGGATTGTTGTCGATAATTATAAAGAAGACAAAAATACGATTTCACCCGACAAATTTCTTCTAAACGTTCCTTCGGATTTTTACGTCGTTCTCCTGTCGTCGAATTTCTCCGACGCCGATACGACTTACACGCTTCGGCTGACGCCGAAGAACGACAATTCGTTCATTCGTTCCATAAAGCTGGTTGTCTCCCGCAATTGGACCGTTCGCAGCGCGGAAATATCCGACATGAATGATACCCGGTATACATACACAGTGAAGGATTTAAAAATTAATTCCGGTCTTCCGGATTCTGAATTTGAATTCGATCCGCCGAAAGACGCGCAGATCGTTGATCTGCGCCAGCACTGAAGCGGCATTGTCCTGAATCTTTAGAGACTCCTTTTGAAATCCCACCAACAGCTTCTGCGCACGCTCATCGGCCTCCTGATCGCTGCTTTATTTGTCTTCCTCGCATTCAGAGGAATTTCTTTCGAGTCACTCCTGCATGACGCTCTCCACGCAAACTTTTTCATTCTTGCCGCGGCAACGATCGTGGGTCTGTTGAGCCTTTTCGTCCGCGGGCTTCGGTGGCGCGTTATTCTCCAGGAAATAAAACCCGAAATCTCCGTTGTCGAAACATACGGGAGCTTAATGGTCGGATATCTGATGAACAATTTCGTTCCGCGGCTCGGTGAGATCGTCCGTGCTTATGTGACCGGAAGATCAGAGGCCACAAGGGTCAGCGGCGTATTGGGAACAATCGTTCTCGAAAGACTTTTCGACATGCTTTCCTCGGGCATACTTTTCGGAATTGTCCTGGCGACCTATGGCGGAGGAATAGTTGCAGAATTTCCGTTTCTTCGTCTCGCCGGTATTATTTTGATCGTCGGTTCCGTCGCGATCGGTGCTGTCTTTTATATCTCATCAACGGTCAAGAAGGCTAACGATTTGCTGATGAGGTTCGTCCGGTTCGTCGTCCCGGGGAAATTTTCCGGGAGAGTCGAAGAAATCATCGGTTCATTTCTCTCTTCATTCTCGATTCTTCGTTCGCCGGAAAGCCTTCTTCGAGTTACAGTTTACACTGCACTGATTTGGATCGTCTACATTTTTCAAATCTATATTCCCTTCTTTGCATTCAAATCTACTTCCGTGCTTACCTTTTACGATTCGTTTGTCCTCGGTATGATAACCACCATGGCATGGGTGATACCGAGTCCGGGTGCTCTCGGCGTTTACCATCTTTTCGTTTCGCAGACTCTCGCCAGGCTGTTCGGAGTTTTGCCGGATGAAGCGCTGGCTTATGCCACGCTCACGCATCTCTTTGGATATATTGCAATCACGATTGTTGGAATAATTTTCGCCTTCATTTTTACACAGCGATTGAAAATCCGCTCGGTGGGAAAGCTGCTCGAAGTTGAAGAAAGAGAAACTTAGGGAACTCTTCCGGACCTTCTTTTTCGTGAAATCACCGACCGCATAGAAGTGAATTGCCGTTGTTGAACAGTGAGCCCAGTCAATATTAACGAAAACTTCATTATATCTCGCTTGACATTTTGCCGGCGAGTACCCAAATTATACCCGATGATTCACAGAGTGGTGGTGAGTTTAATAATCCAATCGTCACAAAAGTTTCTTCAAAGCGTCAGATGGAGGGTTCGCTGAGCAAGCGGCCTGCTACTGATTAGCGGATCGTGCTGACAAAACTCTCGCCATAATTTTCAAACAAAAAAATTGGAAGGGTGAAGTTATGAAGATTTCTTCGACACTTCTCTTTGTCGCACTTCTTACAATGAGTGCGCAAGCACAAAAATTATGGACAGGCAGCGGCGGTGATGGTTTGTGGACCACTGCAACAAACTGGAGCGGCGGAACAGTCCCCACAAGTGCAGATAGCGTTGTTCTGGATAACACAAATATTGCAGGAAGTTACACCGTCACAATACCTTTAGCCGGCACAGCTGTGGTAAAGGAGCTGCAGATCGGCTATCCGGGGAATACGAATATAATTACCCTTTATTTTGCCAGCAACGCGGCAACAGCCGGATTTAAGTTTGGGGACGGTGCAGCAGGCAATCTGGATTTCGACATCGACCAAGGCGGAGTTTTCATCAATGCTTCCAACGCGGCGAGTGGTTCAACGTATTTTCAGCGCGTAAACACCGGCGATTCACTTAGGGTAAAAAGCGGAGGAAAATTTGTTCAGGTAACCACGTTGTCATTCTCAACACCGTTTCCGGCCGCAACCACGAAATTCGATGAAGGAAGTACGTTCGAACTAAATGTCAGAGGTACGGGGCTGGCAACTCCGACCGTATCTGGCCGTACTTACGGAAATTATACTTTAGCCGCCGACTCTGCTGGTGGCACAAGGACTTATCAATCGACAAGCGGTGGTGGTGCTTTCAAAGTACTCGACACGTGGACAATAGAATCAGGAGTAACTCTTCTTCCCTGGGGTGGCACAGGGGTGGACAGCATAAATAATATTTCTAACAGCGGGGTGATGAGTTTTGCTCCAGCATCGGGTTCACTTTACATCTATGGCAGTCTCACGGTTAATGATTCCTTTATTGTATCAAGTGCAACCTTACCTTGCACATTCAGTGGTAGTTCGTATCAACTGATTAGTGGAACAGGGCTTATTGAATTCAAGGATTCAGTCATAATCGCAAACTCGGGATCAATAGTTGCACTGGGTGGGAATGTTGTTGATTCTGGTTCCGTTACTGTCACCGGAAATCTATCAGCGGGAATGAGCTCAATTACCGGTTCAGGTAGCTTTAGACTTTACCCGAACGCGACGCTGTTTCTTGGCGGAGCGAATGGCGTCAATGACTTGGTTAAACCAACTGGAATTATTTCTTTAAGCAAGAGTGCCAACTACTATTTTAACGGTGGCGGACCGCAGTACACAGGCACATTAATGCCGGACACAGTCCGAGAACTCAGAACGTATACCTCAACAGGTGTGACTTTAAGCAGAACTACAGTTGCAAATTTTGTTACCATGACCGGAGTAGGCAATATTACAACCACCGGAGATACTCTCATAGCGCCTAATGGAGTTTCCGGTTCATATGGTGGTGGAGCATACATTGACGGCAATCTTTCGTATAACGTCACCGCAACGGGAGCATGGATTTTCCCAGTCGGATCGGGATTAATCAGTTACTTACCGGTCGAAATTGATTTCTCAACGTTAACTGGAAGCGGCGCTGTGGTTGTTGGAGCAGTAGACAGCACGGTGACGGCTCCGACACTTTCCCTCGGTGACACCATCAAAATGCTGCGGCACTACTTCGTAATCGGAAATGCCGCCGGAATTACCGCGTTTACCGACAGCCTTATACTGACTTATACAGCCTCGGATCTGGCTAGACTGGGAATCACGAAGGACTCGTCGCTTCATGTCTACCAGAGCAGCGGCCCACATTGGATCGATCTTCCCATAACGGCAAGAGACGTCACGAACAAAACGATCAAGACCTCCAAAGTCTCATCATTCGGAACCTTTATTCTCGGAGTTCCCGTCTTCGGACCGAAGGAGGTAACTATCGCTCAAGCAAAAAAAGACGACAACCACGATTTCGTGCCGGACTACTCGGTCACCGGTGATACATTGATCGTGTACGGAGTAGTTACCTCTCCTAACGTGGGCTCCACTTACACTTCTTACTACATTCAAGATTCGACGGCTGGCATTGATGTCTACAAAGGTGGGACGATAATGCCCTTTAGCATTGGCGATTCTGTGTTTGTAATCGGAAAAATACTCCAGAACAAAGGGGTGGAGGAGATTAGCCCGCTGGCGGCGGATTCGGTTCATTTCGGCATTCTGAAACATAATGCAACAGTTCCCCAACCAAAACTTCTAACGCTCCATGGATATGTCTCAAATTCTGAAGATGTCGAGGGATCACTTATCGAGATAGATAGCCTATATAAAGTTTCTGGAACTTGGGCTGGAAACCAAAACATATACGTGACGAATGCAGCGCACACCGACACGACAATACTCTACATTAACCAGAATACAAATGTGGGGAGTCATGCGGAACCGATGTATCCAATAAACTTGGTTGGCATAGCCAGTCAATTCACTTCAAGTGTTCCGCCTAACAACGGCTATGAAATCATCCCTCGTGATACGAATGATGTGAAAAGCGTCGCAACTATACCGCCTGCAGCACCGACCATTCTGCTTCCAGCAAATGGCTCTGCATATCAGCGAGCAGATACTCTTGACTTCAAGTGGAACTCTAGTCCTACTGCAACGAAGTATCTGTTCCAGCTCTCCACGAATCGGCTGTTTTCTTCGTTTGTGGTGGCGGATTCCAATGTCGCCGACACCACAAGAAGGGTCACCGCACTTGCAAACTCGACGAAATATTTCTGGCGAGTCGGCGCATACAATGTGGGCGGTTTCGGTCCGTTCTCGGTAGTAGATTCTTTCACAACTATCATCGCGATCCCGGCTGTGCCAACTATCGTTTCGCCGAACGGATCAACCGGTGAACCGAGAAGGACGACCTTCAAGTGGAATTCAACGGCAAATGCCACGAGCTATCATCTACAGGTCGGGACTGACAACTCGTTCTCGTCCGTTGTCAGAGATGTAACAACGCCGGATACATCACTTCAAATATCTGATACATTGACGGCGAGCACGACGTACTACTGGCATGTGAGTGCAATCGACACGGGCGGTGCGAGTGCATACACGGCTGCCACAAGTTTCAAAACCGGCACGGGAGTCTTAGCCGTCGATGGACGTAGCGGAACTCCAAAGGAGTTCGCGCTGTATCAGAATTATCCGAACCCGTTCAACCCGTCAACCATGATCAACTATGATTTGCCGAAAAACTCATACGTGAAAGTCACGATTTACGACTTGCTCGGCAGAGTTGTAGCGGATTTAGTGGACGGGATGCAAAATGCAGATCGATACAGCATCGAATGGAATCCTTCAGGCTTAAGCAGCGGAATTTATTTCTGCCGGATCCAAGCTCAAAGTCAGGACGGAACAGCCAAATTTACATCGGTGAAGAAACTTCTCTATATGAAATAATCCGAAACGCGGAGCAAAGACTCATCTTTGAGTTGGGTCTCGATTAGACAAAAACGGGAGGAACTACACCTCCCGTTTTTCATATCTATTTACTTCCTTGTTGTATTTCCCTCGTCTTGAATACAAACCTATGTGCCGCTTCGTATGCGCCGAACATTAACGCGCTGTAGATCAAAGCGCTGTAAATCGTGTTGCCGATGAACGGTATCGCCATCACGTAGCACTCGACGAGTCCTGTAAAAGTTCTCGGATATATCGAGTTCGGAACGATCCAGACTCCGAAGTTGGTCAGTACGAAGAAAAGCGCCGCCCCCGCAAGAGAAAACCCGCCAATCTTAATCACCGACAGCTTGTTGTTCATTGTTAATCCGATTGCAACGATCAACAGCAGACTTCCGTATACAAATGCCATCGAGACCGGATTATAAAAACCGACAACAAGGTCGCTCACCAGCATCGCCGCGATGGGAACCAGGAATGCAAACCTCTTCTGCAGATATGCTCCCGCGAAAAGCGCGATCGAAATCACGGGCGTGAAATTAGGCGCGTGTGGAATGAGCCTTGAAAATGCAGCGAAGAGAACCAGGACGAGTGCAAATAGTATATTCATTGTTAACTCCAGCTTTTTAATTTAATCGAGAATCAGATCTCAGGTTTAGTCTAAACTTAATAACGGCGTTGTCATCAATCAAGTTTACTTACTTTGGTTGAATTGAATGCCGAGTTCGAGCCAGTATGTCCTCCCGGGTACCGGATATTCATATATCACTTCGTATCTGCGGTTGAAAAGATCGTCGACGGATATTTTAGGAAATAATTCCAGAGGGCCTGCTTCAATCCGGGCAGATGCTGAAGCGTAAGTTACAGCATAGGGCGGGAGCGAAGCGGTGTTATCGGAAGTATAGAACCGTCCACCAACATATCGGATCGCTGCCGTGAACGTAAAAATTCCGGGTGTCGCTTCCGCGACGAGCGAACTTTGCTGCTGCGGAATGTAGAGAAGCTGTTTTTTATAGGCTGCAGGATCGAGTGGATCTGAAACATCAAGTGATTTTCCAAAGAAATAATTTCCTTTCAAAGCAAATATAGAACTGTAACTAAAGCAGAGACTCAATTCGACTCCGCTTGATACAATCTCCTTAAGATTTTCCGGCGTCCAGGATGTATTTGTCAACTCCTGCCACACAATGCCGTCGCGAGTATCTATATGATAGTAATCTGCATCAAGATTGGCATAGAGCGGTGCCCGATTTCCTTCGAGCTCTGCGGCTGCTCCCAAATCAAAGTCTGTTGAACTCTCCGGTTTAAGGTTTTGATTGCCAAATTGATCGAAGATCGGATCGTAATAATAGAGCTCATTGAAAGTTGGAATTCTGAAGGAAGTCCCGATATTTGCACGCAAGTGTATGGGAATGTCCGCGAGAGGTTTGATGTTAATCCCGGCCTTTGGGTTAAACGTATTTCCGAACCGGGAGTAGCCATCATATCGTAACGCACCGAATAGCCGGGTCTCTATATCCAAGTCTTTCCTTAACTCATAGTCTCCGCTCGCGAAAGCTCCAATACGGTTTCTGTCTTTGATACTCGCCATCTTGTCGCTTTCACCTCGATCAAGTTCGGCATCGACACCCACTGCACCGGAAAATTTCGTATCCGAATAGGACAGCTGCGCGGCCGGCTGTGTCGATAATGTTTTGTAATAATCGTCTGTAGCGTAAGCAGGGTCAGTGTATTTGAGGTATGAATAAATGAAACCCGCGGAAGCAGAATAGTCGAAAGACCCGAAATTGCCTGCATTTTTGAGAACGGCCATGGTGTTCTCATCGGTTTCGCGTGAGGTTGTTTCAAATGTCGAATCGCTTATCGCGTACGGTGTTCCGCGGTCTGCGGAGACATTTTGGATCAAAAAAGATGTCATCCCAATTGACGAAGGAAGTGCAATCTTAAGTGATTGCATATCTTCAACATAGTCGCCACCCGTGTATCTCATTGGAAAATTTCTCGATCCACCGGTGAAAGTAAAATCGAAATCGTTCACTCCTCTTTTGCGCTGTACCATCAAATTAAATCTGGCGTCATTGATTCCTTCGCTCACCTCGGCATCCATCATTTGGTTTGCGTAGGACCCTCCTCCAAGATCAATTCTTACAAAGTTGTTGATTGGAGTTTTGCTTTGAAAATCTATGACTCCGCCGACCGCGTTAGCTCCGTATAATGCCGACGAACCGCCCTGAGAAATCTCGATTGATTGTAAATTACTTGAAGGCACAAGAAAGAGATCGAGCTGTCCGTTCTGGACATTATTCAAGCTTATGCCGTCAAATAGAAAAAGTGTTTGTTCGGCAGCCGTTCCCCTCAAGCTTACAGTACCGAGCTGTGCAGGCCCATTATCTTTTACGAATATGCCATCAACAAATGATAGCATGCTTTTCGTGTTGTCGAAACCGCTCCGTTGCATTTCATCGACGTCGACTTGTGTCACTCGAGATGGAGCGTCGATACTGTTGATTGGCGTGCGTGTCGCAGTTACAACCACTTCCGGCTGGGGATAGACTTGAGTGGTGTCCGTTTGATGCGAATAAAAAGTAAAATTAAGTAAGAATAGTACAAACATGTTTCCTCCACCGGTTCGCCGCGGCGAACCGGCAATAAAAAAGCCCGCTGGGAGGGCGGGCAAATAAAAAACTCATATCCTAACTTGTCTACGACAATTCGGGATTGAATTTAACCTCTCCCTCGAAGGTTGTTGATTCTAAAAAACTCTGGCAGGTCTCCTGGCTCACGGCGTTTTTTCCTTGCCTTCCCATCCGCATTCTTTTTCGAGAACTGGGGACAGTGACGAAGGAATTTTTCAATGCCGAATACAGTTGCGGGGCAGCTCCCGGTTTGAACGGGATTCCCTTTTAATACCAACACAAACACTTTGTGTCGGCAAACCAAAGCTTCAGTTTTATTAAAGAACGTGAGATGAAGTTAAGAGATTGCTTTCTCGAAAGCAAGAAAAAAATTTTACGAGACCCCGTGAATGAAGGTTACTTCCGCGAATATCTTCCCATCAATTGTGTCTGTGCCAAGATGTGTCCTTCCATGGCTTTGAGAAGCTGGGGCTTCGTGATCCCGGAAGAAAGTTTCAGCACTGCATCCAGCGCATAGAGTTTAAAGTAATAGCGATGCGTCCCACTGGGAGGGCTTGGACCATCGTAACCGATTTTGCGAGAATCATTTATGCCTTGTAGAGAGCCGTTTGTTAGAGAATCTTTCCTGGGAACGTTCTCGGATAGTCCGGTTGCTGCCGGCGGGATGTTGAATATTACCCAATGCACCCATGTTCCCATCGGAGCATCGGGATCGTCGGCAATCAGTGCAAAACTCTTCGCTTGAGCCGGGACTGATTCCCATTTAAGTGGTGGAGAAATATTCTGTCCATCGCCCGTATATTTCTGCGGAATCGTTTCCCCTTCCTTGAACGCGGTGCTCGTGATCGAGAAGCTTCCGGAGCTGGCTGTCATGGTATCCTCCTCATTTTGGTTTTCAGCCGACGGTGTTGTTTGTGGCGATTGGTTTTGGTCCTTTGTATTTCCGCAGCTCATCAAGAGAAAAACAATTAGAAACCACGCGGAATATTTTTCGATGTGCACGTTATGCAAATCTCCTTTCGGCTCTGGAAGTATTTTACAGCACAAAAAAGAACGTTGCAAGGTAAGTCAAGAGTAGGCATTAAGGGATCAAGAGCCGGGGTTTGAATCGTTTTTGCGGTACATTTCGCATCTTTCATTTGCGATTTTCTTGGACATAATTTTTCAGAAAATTTTCAATCGCATCGAATGCTCTTTCAAGTGTCTGCATGTCCGGCAGGAAGACGATCCTGAAATGGTCAGGATGAAACCAATTGAACCCCGTCCCCTGGACGACAAGGACATTTTCTCTTTTTAAGAGGTCGAAGGCGAATTTTTCGTCATCTTTTATTTGAAACTTCTTTGTGTCTATTCTGGGAAAAAAGTAAAATGTGCCCTGCGGCTTTGTGCAAGACAAACCAGGAATTCTATTGATGCGTTCATAACCGAAATCGCGCTGTGTTTTCAATCTACCGCCCTGAGCCGTGTGACTTCTGATCAGATTGTCCTTATCTAATGCGATAGGTATTGCATACTGGGCCGGGACGTTACTGCACAGTCGCATAGATGCCAGCATATTTACGCCTTCCAGATAATTTTCCGCCACCGAAAGGTTGCCGCTGAAAGTCATCCACCCAACCCTGTATCCGGTAATCAAGTGGGACTTTGAAAGTCCGTTTAATGTAACGCAGAGAATGTCATTTGTGAGGGAAGCGATTGAAGTATGACATGCGCCGTCATACAAAATCCTGTCGTAAATTTCATCGCTATAAATTATTAAACCGTGATTCGCCGCAAGTTCGACAATGCTGTTCAAGAGTTCTTTCGGATATACCGCACCGGTGGGGTTATTCGGGTTTATGACTACGATTCCCTTCGTCCGTTGTGAGATTTTCTTCTTTATGTCGGAAATATCTGGATACCAGCTTGAATCCTCATCGCATATGTAATGAACGGGTTTACCGCCGGCGAGAACGACCCCCGCAGTCCAGAGAGGATAATCGGGAGCAGGAATGAGAATCTCATCGCCGTTGTTCAAGAGGCCCTGCATCGCCATCACGATTAATTCGCTGACACCGTTTCCGATGAAAATATTTTCTACGTCAATCTTTCCTATTCCCTTTTTCGCGGAATAGATTGCGACTGCTTCTCTTGCCTCTATAAGTCCTTTCGAGTCGATGTAGCCTTCTGCTTTTGCGAGATTGGTGGCGATCTGTGCGACGACTTCATCCGGAGCCTTGAATCCAAACGGAGCTGGGTTGCCGATGTTCAACTTGAGGATTTTTTCGCCCGTGTCTTCCAATCTCTTAGCTTCATCGAGGACTGGTCCGCGTATATCATAACAAACGTTATCAAGCTTTGTTGATTTTTTCAGAGGATGCATGGATTTTTTTATTTTTAAGATCGAACTAAACAGGGAAATAAACAAGAAAATTGTTGGAAATTTGTCGGAGGAACTTGATCTTTGCAAGAGTTATATTTGGTGGAGGAGCGTTTGATTGAGCATTCTTTAATGGAGGAAATGCAAAGTTGCGAACCTATAAGATGACAGAGAATAATCCGGCAATATCTGCCATTGCGACACCGATCGGCGTAGGTGGAATAAGCGTAGTAAGAATTTCGGGCGAGGGTTCGTTCGCCATCGCGGATAAAATATTCCTTGGCAAGTCAAAACTGAACGAGGCTCCATCCCATACTGCCCACTTCGGGAAAATAGTTGATCATAACGGCGGTTTTGTAGATGAGGTGGTCGCGGTAGTGTACAGAAAGCCGAACAGCTACACCTGTGAGGACATAGTTGAGATCAGTTGCCACGGTGGATACCTTGTAACACAAAAAGTCCTTCAGCAAACGATCGATGCGGGTGCCCGCTTGGCAGAGCCGGGTGAATTTACGAAGCGCGCATTCTTGAACGGTAGAATAGATCTTTCTCAAGCGGAAGCGATTGGAGACCTGATTCATTCTCAAAGTGAGGCTGCATATCGCAGTTCGCTTAGGCAGCTCTCCGGCGACTTGTCTTGGAAAATCAAGTCAATCAGCGACGAGTTATTGAATTTGGCATCGCTCCTTGAACTTGAGTTGGATTTTTCGGAAGAGGATGTTGAATTCGCAAATCGTAAGTCGTTGGAGGATAGACTGCAAAAGGCAATTAATGTTGTTGACGAGCTCCTGTCAAGTTACGAGGTCGGGAGGATTTACCGGGAAGGTGTTCGTGTAGCCATCGCGGGTAAACCCAATGCTGGAAAGTCCAGTCTACTTAACGCGCTTCTTCAGGAGAACCGTGCAATCGTGAGTGAGACACCCGGAACGACTAGGGATACGATTTCAGAGAGCGTGTCGATAAATGGGATACTGTTTCGGTTGACCGATACCGCTGGCCTGAGGGAAGCGATGGATAACATTGAGCGTGAGGGCGTGGATAGAGCGCGAAAAGAAGCCGAGCAATCGGATGTGGTGCTACTAGTGATTGATTGCGAATCGCATGATTATAACGGCAGTGAACCCTCATACAAGGAACTTGCAGATGCCTGCACACGCAGGAATGTAAAGCTTATCAAAGTCTGGAATAAGATTGATATCTATAAAGGGACGGCCCCTCGAAAACAAGAAGATGGATTTTTTGTTTCGGCTTTGTGTGGAGATGGAATTGATTTCCTCAAAGATGGGTTATTTAAGATAGCACTCGGTCAGCAGATGAACGAAAGTTCAGTTGTCGTTACAAATACTCGCCATCGAGATTTGCTTTCGAGAGCTCAGCGAAACTTAAGGCTCGCTTTGGAAACCCTGAAAAGCGGCAAGTCAGGTGAATTCGTTGCTTTGGATCTCAGAGGTGGTTTGAATGCCCTTGGAGAGATTACTGGCGAAATTACAACAAACGATGTATTGAACAATATTTTTTCGAAATTTTGCATAGGGAAGTGACTGTTTCACGTGAAACAAATAGGAGTTCAAATTGGGTGAAGGGAATAGAGAGACTCGATCAGCGATTGTGGATGGTGACTTCAATGAATTTGACCGGGAGTTGTTGATTTTTTGAAATGAACAACGGGAGATATGACATAATTGTAGTTGGAGGCGGACACGCTGGAGTTGAGGCGTCGCTTGCTGCGGCGAGAATGGGATGCTCTGTCCTACTGTTGACGATGGACATAGCCGCGATTGGGCGGATGTCGTGTAACCCGGCAATAGGCGGAACGGCCAAGGGAAACTTGGTACGTGAAATTGATGCGCTTGGCGGCGAAATGGCCAAGATTGCTGATAAGACGGGAATTCAGTTCAGGATGTTAAACAAATCCAAGGGACCAGCCGTATGGTCACCCCGCTCACAGAATGACAGGGAATCTTATTCCATCGAAGCGCGAAAGCATGTTGAGTCCCAGGAGAACATACACATTCTCCAAGACATGGTCACGGAAGTCTTGGTTGAGGATGGAGCGATTATCGGAATCAAAACTTCAACAGGTGTAGGGATCGGTTGTAAGGGATTGGTGATTTCTTCTGGAACCTTTCTAAATGCCATCATGCACACGGGACTAAGGAGCCGCACAGGCGGACGATTTAACGAACCTCCGGCAGTTGGCTTAACAGCATCACTTGAAAAGCTTGGCTTTGTAAGCGGACGACTGAAGACCGGTACGCCTCCAAGAGTGGACAGCAGAACCATCGATTACAGCAAATGCGAGGAACAACCCGGGGACACCAATCCTGAGCCGTTCTCATTTCAGACCGAGGACCTGGCGAAAGACCAGATTAGTTGCTTCTTAACTTATACTAATCATCATACGCATGAGGTCCTCAAGACCGGCTTCGACGAGTCGCCGATGTTTACTGGATTGATAAAGGGAATAGGTCCGCGTTATTGTCCCTCCATAGAGGATAAGATAGTGAGATTTGCTGATAAGGAACGACACCAGATATTTCTTGAGCCTGAGGGCCGCAACACGAACGTGGTTTATGTCAATGGTTTTTCGACGAGCCTTCCGGCAGAAATTCAATACGAAGCGATGAGAACCGTTCCAGGACTCGAGTCGGTAAAGATGTTGCGGCCGGGCTATGCGGTGGAGTATGATTTCTTCCCGCCTCACCAGGTGAAGTTGACGCTCGAGACCCATACCGTCAGAGGCTTGTTCTTTGCTGGACAAATTAACGGGACCTCGGGATACGAAGAGGCTGGTGGGCAGGGAATTGTTGCCGGAATAAACGCGGCACTGAGAGCAAAGGGAGACGACCCGTTTGTTTTGAAAAGGTCCGAAGCTTACATCGGCGTTATGATCGACGATCTTGTGAACAAAGGGACGGATGAGCCGTATCGAATGTTCACATCGCGGGCCGAATACAGATTGATGCTCCGACAGGATAACGCCGACCGGAGGCTCATGAAGTACGGACACATATTTGGTTTGATTCCTGATGCTGTTTATGATTCGTTGGTCGAAAAGGAAAAACTTATTCGAATACTGTCGGATTACGTGGACCAGAAAAGTGTACCGCCATATGCGGTGAACTCATACCTTGAGTCGATAAACTCAACTCCTCTGTCGGAGAGCGAGAAACTCTCCAGCCTTGTGAAAAGACAAAATGTAAATCTATCTGATATGCTTGGACTCGATTTCTTCCGCTCGGATTCTTTACCTATCGAAGCCTCAACTCGAAAAGATGTTGTTCGACAAGTTGAGATAGAGACAAAATACGAGGGATACATTAAGAGACAGTTTGAAGAGATCGAGAGATTTGAGAAGATCGAATCTATGGAGGTACCGGAAGGGTTCGATTTCAAGAGAGTAAAGTCCTTATCCAGAGAGGCAACGGAGAAACTCGTTAAGGTTAAGCCGCGATCAATCGGTCAGGCAAGTAGAATCTCTGGAGTTTCACCCGCAGACATTTCAGTTTTGATGGTATACATGCGAGGCTGAAGCAAGTCGCCTCATTTTCCCCTTGAGTGTTTCACGTGAAACAGAGTAGAGAAACGGCCGGCTGAAAGATCGAAATAGACTTGACTTTCATGGACAAAAATGAATCTGGTGAAAATCAATCCCACGCCGTTAGACGTGTGATATTGAGAGAAACATTGCAATTGAGGTATTTAAATGACAGGTCAAAAAATTTTGTTCGAGCAACTCAAGACGCTCATTACTGAAGCCCGAAATCCGGCATCTATGGACATCGACTCGAAAAGCACATTCGAAATTCTGAAGGTCATTAATGATGAAGACAAGAAAGTTGCGTTCGCCATTGAACAAGAGCTTCCTTACATCGCCGATGCTGTTGATATCGTGGTGCATGCTCTGAAGGAGGGCGGCAGACTTTTTTATGTGGGAGCCGGCACGAGCGGGCGTATCGGCGTTCAAGATGCTGCCGAATGTCCGCCGACATTCGGAACAGATCCGGAGATGATTCAGGGAATGATTGCAGGTGGAAAACCCGCCATGTTCAAGGCTCAAGAGGGTGCCGAGGATCATGAAGAGAACGGTGCATGCGATATCGTGGCACACGGCGTCGCCGAAAGAGATGTGGTGTGCGGAATAGCGGCAAGTCGCCGTACACCTTATGTCATAGGCGCAGTCAGGAAAGCTCGCGAACTTGGCGCGAAGACGATTTTTGTCACGTCAAACCCTCGCTCGCAGTTTAACCTAGACGCCGATGTTGCAATTTGTCCTGAAGTCGGTCCTGAAATTATTATGGGTTCGACAAGAATGAAATCCGCCACTGCACAAAAAATGATTTTGAACATGCTCACAACTGCCGTTATGATAAAGCTGGGAAAGGTGTATGAGAACATGATGGTCGACCTCCAGATGACGAACAACAAACTCGAGGAGAGATCGAAACGGATCCTCATGACGATAACCGGACTTGATTATGAGAGGGCCGAGCGGGTTTTGAAAAGTGCAGCCGGGCATGTGAAAACGGCCGTGGTGATGGTCCGGGCGAATGTGGAAGCAAAAGAGGCGCGCAGGAGACTCGCAAAGTCGGATGGATTTGTCAGACTTGCGATAGGAAGCAAATTTGGAAAAGACAAAAACCACTAGAGGAACAGTCAACATCCCGCTCAACAAGTTTGTTTATGGATATCGGAGTGGCGTGCCTCTGATTCGAGCAATTCCAGTGCATACACACAACGTATCCGAAAACTCACACCAGATATATTAATTTATTCAGTGGTGGATTGTGAAAACGAACGCGAAAGAAAAATTTCTTATTTCATTCCTGTGCCATGATTCTTTCTGAAGAACTAAATCGACTCGATACCATAAAGAAAACAATGAACGTGACGGTCGATTCGAGGACGCTGAGCCTTCACTCGACAAGTATTCCATTTGTGGCATATATTATTTCTTTACTCGCTAAGAATGAATCGGCACTCCTCGTTATCAATGACTCCGATGTCAGCGAGAGAATTCAATCGGACGTAACGCTCTTTTCTGGACTTGCTCCTGTAGAACTAATCTCAGAAGAACAACCCAATCTCGCCGGCCTGTTTGCGCTTTATTCGGGGAGTAAGAATCTGTACATCTGCGATTACCAAAGCATTTTCAAAAATATGCCGGCACGCATTTCACTTCAACAAACTGCCGTTATAATCCACACAAATTCTGAAACCGATCACGACGATCTTATCAGCAAGCTCTCAAGATATGGATACCAAAAGAAGGATTACGTTGAGGAGGTCGGTGACTATGCAAGGCGCGGAAGCATTGTTGACATTTTTCCAGAGTCCAGTGAGCATCCGATCAGGATAGATTTCTTCGGCGACAACGTGGAATCGATGAGAGTTTTCGATCTGATAACACAGCGCTCCATTGAGAACATTGACGCGTTCACACTTCTTCCCTATGCCGATTCGGACAGACAGACACTGCCATTCGTGGATCAAATTCCGCAAGGCACAAGAATAATCTTATATGAACCATCCTTAATCCCCCGGGGATTACTCGTCGGTCTCAATAAATTTGTCAGAAAGGTATCTGATAACACGAGTCTAATTTACTGGAGAGTAACCGAGCGTAACCAGAACGACTTCGTCGTCAACGTGATTCCACAGCCGACGTTCAACGGTAAACTTCAGTTGGCAGCAAACAAAATCGCCGAACTTTTCTCCGACGGATATAAAATCATAGTTGCGTCCAGCACGAAGCATCTTGAAGAAAATTTCCTGAATTTGCTCAGCGAGTATGACGAGTTAAATGGAACGATGTTGAAGGAGGAGGTAAAGGTCATACAAGCGTCGCTGTCCAACGGTTTCATATTGCCGGACGATAAATTCGCTCTTTTTACTGAGCATGAAATATTCGGCAGGCGTTCCCCCCTTATCTCGCGGAAAGAAAAAGCAAAGAAGTTTATCGGGCTCTTGCGGAGAGATTTGAACTCTCTCAGGACCGGTGATTACGTAGTCCATGAAGGTTACGGAATCGGGAAATTCATCGGCATGGAGAAGTTGAAAATAATCGACAGTTTCCAAGAATGCGTGAAAATCGAGTACGCAGAAGGCGATATGCTTTATGTGAACATCGATTACATTGGCAGGCTTCAACGATATGCTTCCGAAGATGGATTCAAGCCCAAACTTTCGAAACTGGGGAGTTCCGAATGGCAGATGATGAAAATCCGCGCAAAGGGGAAGCTTAAAGACATTGCGAAAGATCTCATTAAGCTCTACGCGGAACGAAAAAAATCGAAGGGTTTTTCATTTCAAAGAGACAGCATCTGGCAGCATGAGCTTGAAGCCTCGTTTGTTTATGAAGACACAACCGATCAGGTTCGTGCAACCGCAGAAATAAAAAATGATATGGAACGCGAAAGCCCTATGGATAGACTCCTTTGCGGAGATGTCGGTTTCGGAAAGACTGAAGTAGCAGTTCGCACCGCCTTCAAGGCAGTCATGAGCGGGAAGCAGGTCGCCGTGCTTGTTCCAACCACTATTCTTGCCGAGCAGCATTTCAACACATTTCGAGACCGCCTCTCCAACTACGCCACAAAAGTGGAAGTCCTGTCGCGTTTCAAAAAAAAATCCGAGCAGAAAACGATTCTTGACAGTTTGAAGAATGGATCGGTGGATATTATCATTGGCACGCACAGGCTCCTTTCGAGCGATGTCGTGTTCCACGATCTCGGGCTCCTTATCATAGATGAGGAACACCGATTCGGCGTCCAGGCGAAAGAAAAAATACGGCAATTCAAGGCAAATGTCGACACACTCTACATGACGGCAACTCCGATTCCGCGGACGCTCTATATGTCATTGTCTTCTGCTATGGATATATCGGTTTTGCAGACCCCCCCCGCGAACAGACTCCCGATAGATACCTATGTTGTAGGCTTTGACGGAAAACTCCTTCAGTCGGTAATCGAGCGTGAGCTGCACCGGGGCGGCCAGGTCTATGTAGTCAGCGATACTATTAAGGACCTTGGCAAGCTTGCAGACTTTGTACATCGCCGCGCGGCCTCTGCAAAAGCCGGAGTCATTCACGGAAAAATGAAAGCGGCGGAGATCGAGCGCACCATGATACAGTTTCTTGAAAAGAAGCTGAACGTACTCATTGCAACGAAGATAATCGAATCGGGAATCGATATTCCGTCGGTCAACACACTGATCGTGAACAATGCCGACAGGTTTGGACTCGCCGAACTCTACCAGCTTCGAGGAAGGATCGGCCGTTCAAACATTCAGGCATACGCTTATCTGATTGCAAAAGAGTTCTCGAATCTTACGCGGGATGCCGTACGCAGGCTCACCGCGATCGAGGAGTTTACCGAGTTGGGTTCCGGCTTCAACCTTGCAATGCGTGACCTCGAGATACGCGGGGCAGGAAATCTCCTCGGCAAAGAGCAAAGCGGCTTCATTAACAATATGGGGCTTGATATGTACAACAAAGTTCTTGAGGAGGCGGTTGCAGAGGCAAAGTTCGAAGAAAACCTGACTGAACAGTTGGACATCCTTACGCGAAGAAAAATCGAGCCGCGGGTTACTGTCGATGTCGACGCCTTTATTCCGGACGACTATATCCCTCTCGACGCAGAAAGATTCGATTTCTACAAGCGGCTTTCGCGTGCGACCACAACCCCGGAAATTGACGACATAAGGGGAGAAATTGTGGACAGGTTCGGCAAGATTCCTGATCCGGCAGAAAACCTTTTGAGGGTAATAAAACTCAAGATAAAGCTCGAACCCCTGCGGATTCCAAAACTCGAGATGCGTGGATCCGTCGTGAAGCTGCAGTTGCCTTCTGACGATCAAGAATTCTATAAGGAGATTTTCCCGTCGATGATGAACTCGCTCGACAGGATAAAAGACATAAAACATGGTATTGCACGGGAGAAATCACTGGCGAATCTGGAAATCACGTTCACATCTACCATGGCACAAAATGACGCGGAGAAAGTCGAGAGATTAGAAAGACTTATCGAGGTGATAAAGATAAATGAACAATAAAGAAGTCGCGACGCTCGGTGGCGGATGCTTTTGGTGCACTGAGGCCATATTCGATAATCTAAAAGGCGTAACCAGCGTTGAGTCCGGCTATTCCGGAGGAACGACAGCAAACCCAAGCTACGAGCAGGTTTGCACGGGAAAGACCGGACACGCGGAGGTCGTCCAGGTCACGTTCGATCCGCAAATTATTTCTTATGAGGACATCTTGCGAATCTTCTTTACGGTCCACGATCCGACAACTCTGAATCGTCAGGGCAACGATGTGGGGACGCAGTATCGTTCGGTGATTTTCTATCATGATGAAAATCAAAAGCAGATTGCGCTGGAGGTGATAAAAGAAACTCAATCACGAAAAATCTGGGATGATCCCTTCGTGACTGAACTTTCACCGTTCGCAGCATTCTATGAGGCGGAAAGTTATCATCAGGAATATTTCGCGAACAATCCGAACCAAGGGTACTGCCGCGCCATAGTTGCACCGAAGGTAGCAAAATTTAAAAAAATGTATTACGATAGACTGAAGAAATAGAAGCAAGAGGCTGGAAATGACGGGTCGGAGTTCTTGCTTCTCGCGTCTTATTTTTTCTCCATTCTTCTTAGGATCCAGTCACCCATCACGGTCAGCGCTTCTGGAGAAAAAGTCTCTTCTATCTGCGCGTACTCGTTCGGCGAGCCTGTCTTCGCATCCTGGAACAGGTGGTTCAAACCCGGCATGAGCTTGATTGTGTAATCCGCGTTGCCGCCTTTCTTCAATGCTTTCTCAATTTCCTCCAGGTTCTCCTCTGGAGAAACCTGCAAGTCCAGCGTGCCATCCATTGCGAGAACAGGACATCTCACCTTCTCGAGTTCGCTTCTCGGATCATAGAAAATGAAAGAGCGGAACCACGGAGAAAGCAAGAACCCGACCTTTCCGTCAATCTCCTTTTCGTGATCACCGTCTCTTTGAATTTCACTGCCGGACAATTCAGGCATGGTGGTTCTCAGATATTCCTTTAGACTGTCGGCTATCGTGGCACTGTCACTCGATGATCTCATTATCCGATATTCATTTTCATCCTGGTTAATTTCCCTGTCAATATCCCCATCCGGCACGCCTTCCGATTTCTCGAGAACTCTTTTTTGTTCGGTTAAAACCTCATCGCTTCTCTCGCCGGTTCCTGCAAGCAGGACGACGAACGAAACGTCTTTCGATTGCGAGGCGACTATGGGTGCGATCATTCCGCCTTCACTGTGGCCGATGATTCCGATTTTGTTTGGGTTTATGTCGCCGCGGTTCTTAAGATACTCGATCTCGGCGATAACATCTTTTGCGTGGTCCACAGATGTGGATTGCATTTTGTTCCCGGTTGAGCCGCCGATTCCACGATCGTCCACCCTGAGTACGGCGATTCCTCTCCTCGTCAGATAATCCGCAATGACCAGGAACGGCTTGTGCTCGAAGACTTCTTCGTTTCGGTCGTGCATTCCCGATCCGGTAATCAGAATCGCGGCGGGAAACGGACCTCCTGAATCGGGAATCGTTACGGTTCCTGAGTACTTCATTCCGGTGGTCTTGCTTTCAAACGACACTTCTTCTGATTCATAAGGATAAGGCGGCTTCGGCTCCTGAGGCCTGTTGTATTTTATTTCCACGGTCGTGCGGATCATGGACAGCGGCAAGCTGGCCCCACTTTGGATCCATTTTCCGTCGATTGACGACCTGTCTGCCGAAAGTTTGCCGTCATATTCGCTGCCGATCGAGGTCATGAACAATTTTACCGAATCCATGTCGAGAATCACACTGCTGACGGCTATTCCCCTCGCTCCCTGGTCGGGGCTATCGAGCGAGGCGGTCCATGAGCCGCTGTCGCTTTTTGCGATATGAAAGATAATTCTTATTTTGCTCTCTCCGATTGCGAGGGATCCCTGCCACATTCCTACAATTGAGGAGTCCGGCTTTGTCTGACAGACAGATATTGAATGATCTGAAATTATGCAGATACCCATCAGCGACAAAGCATACATTAGTTTTCTTGTAAAATCGCGCGACATTTTACCTCCAATTTGTTTGTGTAACAAAAAATACGGCGCGAAGGATCAAAGGTTGCGATTGTACCGTGGATTCTTTCAATGTTGAGGACGGAATATATCCGTATCTCCTGCCAATTTGAATCTGCCAATGACAATTTTCTTGATGCACTGGCAATCACCGAACGATCGCCCGACAGACCAGCACAAAGTCACCGGAAACATCATGCGTTGCAAAATTACAACCGAAAGGCGAAATTAATCCTATGAACGACAAAGGAGGCTGAGAAAATGGCTGAAATTATTTCACGATGTGGCTTTCGCTGCGATCAATGTCCGGCCTTTAAGGGAAATAACAACACGCCTGCTGATCAGATAAAAACCGCCGCCGGCTGGTCGAGATTCTTTGGACTCAAAATGTCTCCTGACAAGATCATCTGTAATGGCTGTCTCTCTAATGAATGTGTCGGGCATGACCTGCCTGATAGCGAGTGCCCGATAAAACCGTGTGTTCTCGAACGCGGGATGAATACTTGCGCCGATTGTTTTGATTATCCATGCGAAAAATTAATGGAGAGAATAAGAGGCGTCGATGAGGTCATTTCCAAGTTCAAAGGCAAGATCTCACAAGAAGAATACGACACTTTCATAGCGCCTTATGATTCTCGCAAAACCCTAGACGAGATCCGGGACCGTCGAGTAGATCGAATCGATTAAAGTTCGTTTTTGTTATCACATTTTTCTTGAATCTTCAGGATATCGGTTCTACCTTGTAAAGTTGCTGGCTGATTTTCTGCGATTTATCCAATTGCGCCAGATTTCGTTTGAGGAGTCGATCATAAACCGAACTTGGAGGAGACAAGCGTGAACTGGAAACTTATTTTCTTGCTCAGCCTTTTTGGTATCGCCATGGCCTTCGCCGGAGTATTTGGGATATCCGGAAGAGTGCAGACACTTATCTGGCTCATCATCCTTATTTTCTACGCGGTCGTGATTGTCCGGCAGACAACCGGCAGATATTTTCTACATGCGTTTACCGTCAGCGTAGTAAACGGCATTTGGATCGGCATCATTCAGGCCGCTTTCATTTCAGCCTACTTGCGTAACCACCATATCATAAAAGGGATTTATAAGATGATGCCGCTGATCAGCCATCGCCGAGTATTGATGGTCATTATGGGACTGCTGACCGGAGCAATCATGGGACTCATTGCCGGACTGATCGCGTTTGCCGCCGGGAAGATAATGAAGAAGACGGAGCCGCCCTCTCAATCTTGAATTTAGCAATCACGCGCGAGTAACGTTGAATAAGCAATCTACGTAGAATTATTGGAAAGCTGGATTAGCGGAGTGTGTACGATTCCATGAAAAATGTTGCCATTTCAAAAACCAACTTCCGCGAGAAGTTGCGAATAAATCAGTCAGCGTTCGCGGCATGGAGAGAATTCAAGCGTGTATTTTCATTTACGGGTATCGAACCGATCGTGTGGTCTTTCGCCTTCGTCTTTTTTGCAATTCACAATCCGTATACCCAGAGTGAATTTTCAATTTGTCCTTTGAAGATTCTGGGTTTTCACTATTGTCCTGGCTGCGGGCTCGGAAGATCCATTTCGTTTCTTCTTCATGGCGACCCCGTCGAGTCGTTCCGGACTCACGTCCTTGGTATCCCTGCAACTATCACTCTGCTTATCCGTACGTTGACCTTGTTAGGTAAATCAATAAAAAGGAATAGACAACTCAATTTAAAGGAGTCACCATGGCAAACATTCTACAGTTAATGCCGATGCTTGAAGGCGAGGAATTGGTTTATGTCCAGGGAATTATCAAAGACATGACCGACAGCCAAGCGCAGCAGTTTGCAAATATTTATAATGTTCGGCGAAAAGATCCTCAGACGATTCTTCTCGTAACTCTGATAGGATTTCTCGGCGTCGCAGGTATACAGCGTTTCCTCACGAACCAGATAGGAATGGGTCTGCTGTATTTGTTCACCGGAGGGTTGTGCGTCATCGGAACCATAGTCGATCTCGTGAGTTATCGAAGGATTGCTTTTGAGTGTAATTACGGCGTCGCACAGGAAATCGCCGTTATGGTGAAGGCGTCCAGTTGAGTTCGTAATTCACAAGCTGAACTGAACTGAGCTAAAGGGCAAATTGGAGGTAGACGTTCGAGTGTCCGGTGGAGTTCGACGACCTTAACTCCCAACCTTGATTCTTGGCGGTTCTGAAACTATATTTTTCGGCTGGATCCCTTTCCTGAAGGGACTCCTTTGGAGCGGGACAGGCAATATTTCAACGAACATCAAGATTTATGGGAGTTTATGGCGACAACATCTGAGTTCAGACCAGGTCTGACAATTAGATACAATAATGATCTTTGGACGATTGTTGAATTTCAACATGTGAACCCCGGCAACTGGCGGGCTTTCGTCCGGGCCAAAATGAAAAACATCAAGACCGGCCGGGTAATCGAAAATCGATTCCGTGCGGGCGAAGAAATCGAGGTCATCAGGATTGAACAGCGCGCATACCAGTATCTCTACCGTGACGGAGACATGCTTGTCTTCATGGATAATGGTACTTACGACCAGATCCAGGTTCCTGAAGAAGTAGTTGGCGAAGGGAGCAAATTTCTTAAAGAGAATGAGACCATCCAGCTTTTTTTCAACGGTACGGAAATAACCGGAGTCGAGATTCCGATATTTGTCAGCCTCAAGGTCGTCGAGACTGAACCTGGAATGAAGGGCGACAGCGTCAACAATGTCATGAAATCGGCAAAGTTGGAGACCGGTGCGACGGTGAACGTTCCTATTTTCGTCAACGAAGGAGATATGCTGAAGATAGACACGCGCACCGGCGATTACGTGGAGCGAGTGAAGTAGATATCAGAAAGCCACTTTTTGGACATTATCAAATTGTCCCGATCAAAGCCGGGACTTTTTCATTTTAATACTTGTCCTCACGAAAGTGGGGATGGAATTAGTGGATCGGAGCCAATATGGACATTAGTTATATCAAAGAACTTATCAAACTTTTGGATGAAAGCGGAGTCGACGAAATTGAAATCGAGGAAGAGGGAAAGAAAGTCAGGGTTAGCAAGGCTCACCATAATTCTTCCATACCTCAGGCTTTTCTTCCGCAATTTGTTTTGCAGGCTCCGATGGTTCCGCAACCTCCTGCTTCACCGGGAGTCGATTCCGCTGCGGCAGCTGAGGCTGTATCGGCGTCGAAACCGGATGAGAAGAAATATCATGAAGTCCGGTCTCCGATTGTCGGAACGTTTTATCGTGCTCCCGCTCCCAACGCCGACCCATACGTGCAGGTTGGTTCCGTAGTACAACAGGGAACGGTCCTCTGCATCGTCGAAGCAATGAAGCTGATGAACGAGATTGAGTCTGACGCCGCCGGTAGAATTGTGCAGATTCTCGTTGAAAACGGGAAGCCTGTCGAGTACAACCAACCGCTTTTCCTGGTAGAGCCGGTGTGACCTGCCAGTGGCTGATCGCTAACAATCAAGAGAGAGCCGATTGTTCAATAAGATATTAATTGCGAATAGAGGCGAAATAGCACTTCGCGTAATTAGAAGCTGCAAAGAACTTGGTATCAAGTCTGTTGCGATCTATTCCGAGGCCGATCGCGACGCCCTTCACGTCAGGTTTGCCGACGAGGCTGTTTGTATCGGTCCGCCTCCGAGCCGTGAAAGTTATCTTAATATTCCGCGCATAATAGCCGCCGCGGAAATTACGAATGCTGATGCGATCCATCCGGGCTACGGTTTTCTCGCGGAGAACGCCCAGTTCTCCGAGATTTGTCAAAGCAGCGGAATAAAATTCATAGGTCCGAAACCGGAAATGATTACGGCCATGGGCGACAAGGCGTCTGCAAAAGAGACGATGCGCAAAGCTGGAGTGCCTGTCGTGCCGGGAAGCGATGGTACGATTGAGGACATCAAAAAGGCAAAGGAAGTTGCCGATGGGATCGGTTATCCCGTCATCATAAAGGCAACTGCAGGGGGGGGCGGAAAAGGAATGCGCCTTGCTTGGCAGCCCGATGAGTTTGAAAGACAATTTCAAATGGCACAGACGGAAGCGGAAGCCGCATTTGGAAACAAGAGCGTGTACATCGAAAAATATGTCGAGGAACCGCGTCATATTGAGATCCAGGTTCTTGGTGACCGCCACGGCGAAGTCATCCACCTCGGCGAGCGCGAGTGTTCCATTCAAAGGCGGCATCAAAAGCTGATCGAAGAATCTCCTTCCCCGGTTGTCGATGCCGAGCTACGTGAGAGGATGGGTGCAGCAGCCGTGAAAGGGGCCAAGAGTGTTAGATATGAAGGGGCCGGCACCATCGAATTTCTTATCGACAAGAATAAGAACTTCTATTTCATGGAAATGAACACGAGGATTCAGGTGGAGCATCCTGTGACGGAGCAAGTCACCGGCTTCGATCTCGTGAAGGAACAGATCAATATCGCTGCCGGTGCGAGGGTCAGCAAGAAAAAATTGAAGCAGGTCGGCCATGCAATCGAATGTAGAATTAATGCGGAAGACCCGTACAAGGATTTTCGTCCGAATCCGGGCGTGATTACCGGGTTCCATACGCCCGGCGGCTACGGCGTGCGTATCGATTCGCATGCGTACGTCGGCTATATGATTCCGCCGTATTATGATTCGCTTATCGCGAAACTCATAACATTCGCTTCGAATAGAGAAGAGGCGATAGACAGAATGTCGCGTGCGCTCGAAGAATTTATCGTCGAGGGAGTTGCGACCACGATACCTTTCCATATGAAAGTCATGAAAGACGAGCGGTTCAGGAAAGGCGAATTCGACACACACTTCCTGGACTCATTTAATTTTGCAGATTGAAGGAGAGAAAAATGGAATTCCCTGCAAACCTGAAGTACACGAAAGACCACGAGTGGATTCGAGTCGAAGATGGCACAGGCACGGTCGGAATAACCGACTATGCGCAGGGCGAACTGGGCGACGTGGTTTTTGTAGAACTCCCGGCCGTCGGCACGAAATTGCAGCAAGGCAAACAATTCGGAACAATCGAAGCGGTGAAAACCGTTTCGGATATTTTCGCGCCGGTCAGCGGAGAAATAATTGAGATCAATTCCGCATTGAAGGATTCACCCGAAATTGTAAACAAGGAGCCGTACAAGGGAGGGTGGATGGTGAAAATAAAAATCGAGAACAAATCCGAGCTTGACAACCTTCTCGATGCCGCAAAATATCAGGAAATGGTGGGAAAATAGCAGGCAGTAAGTAGCTAGCAGTCTGCCGGCTCCTGCTCACTGCGTGCCCTTTACTACCTGCCGTTCAAAGGAGAATTGAGAGTGCCCTATTATCCGAACACCGACGATGATCGTCACGGAATGCTGGAGGCGATCGGAGTCAAAAACTTTCACGATCTGATAAAAGATATCCCCGAAGAAATCAGACTCAAGGCTGATCTGAAGATTCCTCCGGCGATGAGTGAGCTTGAAGTAGTCAAACATCTTTCGGCTCTCGCCGACAAAAATGTTAGTACTCAGGATGCCGTATCGTTCCTCGGCGCGGGTGCATACGATCATTTCATTCCATCTGCTGTCGGCGCACTTCTGAGCCGCTCGGAGTTCTATACGGCATACACTCCATATCAGGCCGAAGTAAGCCAGGGGACACTTCAGGCAATCTATGAATACCAAACGATGATCTGCCGGTTGACGGGGATGGACATTTCAAACGCTTCTCTCTACGACGCCGGAAGCGGACTGGCTGAGGCGGCCCTGATGTCGGCGGTCCATACAGGGAGAAGAAAAATTGTCGCAGTTCATCCTATTCATCCGTTGTATTTGCAGGTCGTCAGGACTTACGTCCACGGTCAGGGATTTGAGATCGTCGAGATTCCCGCAAAAGATGGGGCCGCTGACGTCGATGCCGTGAAAAAGAATGTCGACGAGAGCGCGGCTGCCGTCATGGTACAGCAACCGTCGTTCTTCGGAACGTTGAGCGATGTCTTTGCCCTCGCCGAAATTGCGCGTTCGAAAAAAGCGCTGTTTGTCGTCGGCGTAAATCCTATATCGCTCGGGCTCCTCGTACCGCCGGGCGAGTACGGGGCCGACGTGGTTATCGGTGAAGGTCAGCCGCTGGGGATTCCGCAAAGTTTCGGCGGGCCGTTTCTGGGAATTTTTGCCGTCAGAGAAGAATTGATCAGACGTTTGCCGGGGAGATTAGCCGGGATAACGGTTGATGCAGAAGGGAACCGCGGATTCGTCCTGACACTTCAGACCCGCGAACAGCAAATCAGGCGTGAGAAGGCGACATCGAACATCTGCACTAACGAAGGCTTAATGATGCTCGCCTCGACGATTTACATGTCGCTCATGGGCAAACAGGGGATCCGTGAAGTTGCCGAGCAGTCGAGCGCGAAGGCGCACTATCTTGCGGAACAGATCGGAAAGATTCCCGGATTCAAATTGAAATATCGTGAGCCGTTCTTCAATGAATTTCTCGTTTCGACCCCGGTCCCCGCGGAGAAAATCATTGACGCCGGAGTAGGAAAGAAAATTCTTGCCGGTTTGGATGTCGGGCGCCTCATTCCCGATGAGGACGGACTTTTGATTGCTGTGACTGAAAAGCGGACGCGGGACGAACTTGACGGGTTCGTGGAATTTTTGAAAAGTTTTAAAAATGGATAAAGTCTTAATTCTAGACTTCGGCGCTCAGTACACGCAGCTCATCGCCAGGCGTGTCCGTGAACTGAATGTCCTCAGCCTTGTCGAGAATTTTGATTTCCCATTGAATAAGATCCGCGAACTCAATCCGAAAGGCATAATTCTCTCCGGCGGTCCTTCTAGCGTATATCAAAAAAAGGCTCCGCTCCCTAAGAGAGACGTTCTTGAATCGGGAATCCCGATACTTGGAATCTGCTACGGACTTCAGGTCGTGGCACACCTCCTTGGGGGTGAAGTGGATCGCTCGGCACATCAGGAATTTGGAAAGGCTCTTCTGGTTGTCGACGATTCGGGCGACCTTCTTTCAGGCATCGGCGATGTATCGAAAGTCTGGATGAGCCACGCCGACAAGGTCACCAAGCTCCCGACCGGGTTCAGCCCGATTGCTCACACGGACAATTCACCCGTTGCGGCGGTCAGGTCGGCATCGAAAAAAATTTACGGCGTGCAATTCCATCCCGAAGTTGTTCACACGGCCAAAGGGAGAGAGATCCTTTCAAATTTTCTTTTCAAAATCTGCGGATGCACGGGCGACTGGAAAGCAGGAAACTTCATCGAAGAAAAGATCCATGAAATACGAGAGAAAGTCGGAGACGGGAAAGTCATCTGCGCGTTGAGCGGCGGAGTCGATTCTGCCGTTGCAGCGGTTTTAATCCAGAAGGCCATCGGCGATAAGCTGCACGCGGTTCATATCGATAACGGCCTCATGCGCAAGGATGAAAGCAAGAAGGTGGTGAAGTACTTCAAAAATAATTTCAAGATGAATCTCCATTACATCGACGCGTCGAAGACATTCCTCAGGAAACTCCGCGGCGTTGTCGATCCCGAGAAGAAGAGGAAAATCATCGGGAACACTTTCATAGAGGTTTTCGAGAAAGCAGCACGTGAAATAAAAAAGGTAAAATTCCTCGCACAGGGAACGCTGTACCCCGACGTCATCGAATCACAGTCTCACAAGGGTCCTTCCGCAAAAATAAAAACGCATCACAACGTCGGCGGGCTGCCCGAAGTGATGAAGCTGAAACTGATCGAGCCGTTCAGGCTTCTCTTCAAAGACGAAGTGCGCAATGTCGGACGCGAGCTCGGAATCTCAGATGAGATAATCGAAAGGCATCCGTTCCCCGGGCCCGGACTTGCCGTCAGAATTTTGGGAGACGTTTCGCCGGAAAAATTGGAAATACTCCGCCAGGCAGACGATATTTTCATCGACGAAATCAAGAAGCATGGAATCTACACCGATATCTGGCAGGCATTCGCCGTGCTCCTGCCGGTTCAATCGGTCGGCGTAATGGGTGATGAGAGAACTTACGAATGCACAGTCGCACTCCGTGCCGTCACGAGCGAAGACGGAATGACCGCGGATTGGGCGCAGGTTCCTTACGACCTCCTCGCTAAAGTGTCGGGAAGGATAATCAACGAAGTACGCGGAGTCAACCGGGTAGTTTACGATATCAGCAGCAAACCTCCTGCGACCATCGAATGGGAGTGAAAGTTTGCCGGACTACGGTTATTATTCGTTTTATGAGCGAGTATAGAAAATGGCGCTGTCGGTGAACGCGCTCCTCGACGAGGCGGTCGATTTCCTGGGTGACAACAAACCGCTCCACGCCATCCAGATCCTGCGAAAAGTCATTTCGAAAAATTCCGATTGCACAGATGCCTATTTGAAGCTGGCCGAAATTTATGTCGGGATGAATAACTACAACGCGGCGGAAGAACTTCTTCTCGACGGCCTGCGTAAACTGTCGGAGGATTACAAATTAGTTTATGCGCTTGGAAGTCTTTATTACAATCTCGGAGAATTAGAGAGAGCGCTTCCGCTTTTGAGGAAGCTGAACTCGTGGCGCAATCCGAGCGTGCATCTTGCGCTCGCGACTATCTTTCTCGAGCAGAACGAATTTCTCGAAGCGATCGCGGAAGTAAGAAGAGTTTTGCGGGGAGATGCGAAGTATCCCGATGCCAACGGAATCCTCGGAAGAATTTATCTGAAGCAAAAGAATTTCCCGAATGCGATAAAATATCTGCGCAGGGAGCTCGCCTTGAATGAATCTTCGGTCGAATTCCGCCTCGACCTTGCCACCGCATTTTATATGCTCGGCGACCTGCGCACAGCGCTCGAAGAATTTACGCTTCTCATTGACACCGATCCTGATTTTTTCCCGGGATGGCTGATGTGCGGAAAGATTTTGCTGGAGCTCGGCAAAGCCGACGAGTCGGAATTTTACCTGCAGCGTGCGATGAACCTGAATCCGAAGAATGCGGAACTCCTGCAGACGCTGGCAAATCTTTACAATGCCTTCGGCGAGGTTGAAAAAGCGCGAGCCATATTCGATGAGCTCGCCGCGACAAATGCAGTAGTTGAGGACGATACCGATACACTGGAAAATTTTTCTGCAACTCGAAATTGTTCGCGCCGTGATCCCAACTGGCACAATTCGGCCGGGGCAAAAACAGCGAGGAAAAGACGCCGACGATGAGAATCGCCACTGCCTTCCTGATATTGGTTGTTGCGGGCAGCGCTTATGCGCAGATTCCCTTCCGTCAACCTGATGAAACGAATTACAATCTAGGCCTGCAGAGCTACAAGCAGGGCGACTACTCGACCGCTTATCAATACTTCCGGCAGGTGATCAACGACTCGATGAACCAGAGATCCGCGGAAGCTTTTTACTACGGGTCAAAAAGTCTCTTCAGTCTTCATCGGTACCAGGAAGCGATTTCAACGATAGATACTTTTCTTGCCCGTTTTCCCGGCGACGAACATAAATACGAGATGATGTACATACTCGGTGCGGATTATTATTCGCTGGGAAAATATCAATCTGCCGGCGCGCAATTCGTGGTGGCGATAGATTCGGCAGGCGATCAGATGGTGAAGGACCGCGCCGTCGCAAGCCTCCGGACTCTCGTGACCTTCAATTTGAGTTTCGATGACATCAGAAATTTGTTCGCACAGTGCCGCACGCGGGTTTCTGCACTGACAATTGCAATCCCATTCGCGCGAAGGGCTTACTTTTCCGACAGGGTCGCGGTTGCCGACAGTCTCCTGAGAGAATTCATGCAGCGTTATCCGGAGTCCGGGACCGGGAGCGGCGAGATATCGAAGTGGCTCGACAGAATATCTGCCGACAAGGATTTAAGTCAAGCTTCGACAAAGATCGGTGCCTTGCTTCCCCTACAATACGGCGGAAGCGTCGGCGACCGACTTCTTCTCGGTATCCAGCTTGCGCTTGACGATTATAACGCCGCCGCACAGACAAAAGTCGGCCTTGTTCTCGAGAATTACGGGAGCAACCTTGTCACCCTTTATTCCGATATGCGCTCGCTCGCCAAAAACGACGCGGTCAAGGCGATCATCGGTCCGGTATTCAGCAACGAAGTATCGACGATCGAGGACATCGCAAACTCGTCGAAGGTCCCCACGATAACCCCGACTGCCACTCAGACGGGACTCGTCGCGGGAAACACATACATGTTTCAAGCGAATCCAAATTTCAAGACGCGCGCACGGGCAATGGCGGACTATGCGGTCAACGTCCTCCACATTCAAAAAATCTCTGTCCTCTCTCCTTCGGATACTTACGGCAAAACTATCGCAGGCTTCTTCGTCGCCCGTCTGAACGAGCTCAACGTCAAGCCGATCTCAGTCGAGTATTTTGAAACGGGAACGACTGATCTTTCAAAGGAGATGGAGAAAATAAAAAGCGATGCCGCCGCGCTTGGCGAGCCCTACATCGACTTCGCAACGCTCAACAAGGACCAGCAGGCGATTCTGAAAAGCTACGGCATCGCGTCTTCTTTCGTCGATTCGCTCGACAAATCGAGAGGAATTGTCGATGCATACGATTTGCTGGGCGACAATCCCCAGAAGGTGGCAGACTCCATCAAAATTCCTATAACGAGCAGGACCGTTCTCGGAGATTTCGAGGCGCTTCGTTCGCTCGGCGCGATCTTCATTCCTTTGACTTCATCGAAAGATATCGGGGTCGTCGGTGCGCAGATAGCCTACTACAACGTGAGGGCCCAGCTCATCGGCACTGACGACTGGTACGACCTGAACCAGCTTTCGAACAACGACTTATACGACGACGGTGTAATTTTCTGCAGCGACACGTATTTCGACACAAACTCACCCGCTTACAAAGCCGCCAGCGACACGCTGTCGCGGATTTCCGACATAGATTTCGACAGGACCATTTCCTACGGATACGATTTGACGAACGCGCTCCTCGACGTGATGAAAACGAAAACCGACAGGCCGGATATAGAGAACGCGCTGAAGTCGGAAACGTACCATGGCCTGCACTCCACAATTTCATTTTCCAGCGATAACTCGAATCACTACATACACATTCTCCAGTTCAAGAAAGGAAGCATCATCGATCTCGGCGAAGTGAACGCCAACTGATTCAACTGCTATCGGAAGAGGAAAGCCGATAGGCGCTGGCTTCCAATTTTGCGTTAGGATTCAATGAAGATGGGAGGCTGAAATGACCGACAATATCAAACGCACACTTCGCGAATGGCCTGAAAGCGAAAAGCCGCGCGAAAAACTTTTGTCCCATGGCGCAACGAAACTCACCGACGTGGAGCTCCTCGCAATACTCCTCAGGACCGGAACTCGCACGAAGTCTCATTCGAAGACCGCGGTAGACATCGCGAGGGAAGTCATGATGACATTCGACGATTCACTGGAAGTCCTCTCGGCGAGGGATGCGCTCGAGCTGTCTGCGATTGCGGGAATCGGAAAAGTAAAAGCGGTGACACTTTCCGCGGCGTTCGAGCTCGGGAGGAGAATGCAGAGCAATCCCAGCCGCGACATGCCGCTCCTCAACAATCCCGACGCCGTTTACAAGTTCATCATGCGAGAATTTGCGGGAGAAAAACGGGAGATATTCAAAGTCATTGCGCTCTCCACGTCGGGAAGGGTCAAGCGCGTCAAAACGGTGACGGAAGGAACGCTGAGCGCAAGTCTCGTAGATGCAAGGGCCGTGTTCAAGTTTGCGATACTCGAAGAAGCGGCGAGCATCATCGTGGTACACAATCACCCGAGCGGGAAGCTCGATCCGAGCAAGGAGGACATACAGATCACCAAAGACCTCGTTACCTCCGGAAGATTCCTGGACATCTGCGTGCACGACCATCTGATTGTCGGGCCGACAGGATATTTGAGCATGAAGAATGGGGGATATATTTGAATGAGCTGATTCGTAGTGTTTTCAGAAAAGGGCACTCAAGGAAACCTGTGCGTTCAATGAGTTCCAGTTAAGCCGAGGGCCGCCATCGTAGTCAACCTCTTTTCCCCAACTCAGCGAACACTGAAGACGAAGTCTATCCAAGATGTTCCCTCTTATGCTGCCACCCCATGCCCAATTTTCGTAGGGACTGCTTCCGCCGGAGTATTTCCAGGTTTCATAAGTCAAATTAAATCCAGCGTCCAATTCCGTTATTATACCAAATCTGCCGATGAAATCGACCTGCAGATCCGGCACTCTCGGAGATCGATCGGATTCCACGTTCGAAAGCACAATATTTACAGTTGCCGAGTAGTCTCCCGCATTATCTATCATCCCGAAGAAGTAGTCGAAATCGTTTAGCTCTGTCCCGTTGAATCTTAAATTGTGAAAAGTAAGTCCCCCAATTAGTTGATCCGTCCAGAAACTGCCTTCTCGAAGCGGTGCGCCAAGACTACCAGCCAGTTCGAGTTGGAGAAAATCGAGAGTACCAATTACAAGACTGTCGGATAGAAGAATCTTTTTCGTCGACCCAACTGAAGATTCCGAAAACAAGGAATAATACTCGTCCGTTAAATAATCAATCCGAGCTTGATTGATAGTTTCACCCCGGCAAAGGTATGCCCCGGTATAGAGTAACCTCCTCAAATCGTATGTCGACAAGAATCGCTTCGTGGAAATTATGTTCCATGACGCCGACAGAATAGCAAAATTGTAGCGATCATTGATCTTCCTTTCTTCCCGGTACAGCCCCTGGTATTCATCATTAGTGCTGTCGAATAAGTTTTCGTTTTGCTCATGATAGTACCAATCTATTCCAAACTTGAGGAGATCACCATCATTAACCATATAGCTCAGATTAAAACCGGGCTTCACTTCCCAGCTATTGCCTTGATATGAGAATATTCCATTTGAAAAGATCAAGGAAGACTTGCCGGAAGAAAAATCAAAGTATCCATTCATCCCAATGGCAAAGCGATCAGACAGACCGTACGTCAAACGAACAGGTAAGCCAATGGAGTACCCATCCCCGATTGACTGGCCGGTAAGAGATTCGCTTAAGTATGTTGGTGAAAAGGAAAATGCAAATTGATCAGGATCAAGGAGCAAGTCGGAAAAATAATAATACTGCTTAAGTCTTTCCTCGCTAAAATTCATTCGACCACCGGAAAGGTAGGTAGCCGATAATCCCAAAGAAGTATGCTTAGTAGTACTTTCACCTTCGTACTCCTCATATTCAACTCGATATGGCTCATATTCCGCATGTCCTGCAAACTCCCAGCTACTTCCAGGTCTTAGAGCAATACCGATATTGTAAAATCGATCCCGATCATTTGGCCAGGAGTTTCGCAGGTCGCCGGCCACTTCATAGCTTGTCCGATTCCCCACCATAAAATTTGCTTCACCGGTATTGAAGTGGTCTACCAACCCGTCATATCTGGAAGAAATATCAACGCTCTCCTCGTAATAGGAATAACTCAAGGAAGACAAAGCTGCATACGGAAGCCGACCGTAGATATCTTCGAAACGGGCCGATAGGGAATCAACTGCAAACTCAGCGGGCATAGACTTCATGCTTGACGTGTCTTGCCGCGCAAATGCTACAGAAGAAAAAACAGCCACCACTCCTATAGAATTCAGAAATCTTTTCGTTCTTTGCTCATTCAATGCAATCTGTGAAAACAGCCTGCACACCAATCGCCTGATCGCGACAGCTCCCATTTAATCGTTATCGGTTTAAGCTGTTACTAATTTTCTTTTTACAGCCACGATAGAAAATTATACGGGGGGCTCCCAACTTTGTCAAGCCAGTCAAATATTATGTTTTCTTTGACCGATGATCTCAATTCTTCAAGGGATATTCAAAAATAAAATGAGCAGCCTCAGCTATAGCGCGTCCCGGGCCAGGGAGTCGATAAGAGTGGAAGAATATGCTTCTTTTTGATGATCGAATCAGCCAGGAAGAGATGCGGATGCGAACGATTGAACCCGACATCCATCAAATCCACCATCCGATCCGTCCGAACGCCGATTCAATGGCTCCGGATCGCAATCGAAGCCTTCCAAATGCCAATCCGATGCGTCCAAACGCGAATTCAATGGTTCCAAATGGAGTTCCGATGAGTCCGAATGGCCACTCGATGGCTCCAAACGGAGTTACGATGCGTCCGGAAGGCATTCAGATGTGCCACATTGGCAAATCGATGGATCATATTGAGACTCCGATATGTCATACAGCACACTCAATGGGCCATATCGGCGGTCGAATGCATAATATTTGTGATCGAACTGGCCGCTTTGACGGCTCGATGGAAATTATCGGCAGCTCGACGGGCCATATCGGGGACCGAATGCAAAATATTGGCGCGTCGATGGGCCCAATCAGACACCGCATGAGAAGAATCAGCTTTCACATCGGCCATATCAACGCTCGTATGCAAATAATCAGAGCTCACATGTGCCATATTGGCACGCGAAGCAGAGATATCGAGCGTCAAAGGCCGGCCGGAGATTGTCGGCGTCATGGAGTCAGGATTGTAATCTTTCCCCTGGTTTCCACTTGACATTCACTTCATGGTGTATTAAAATTTAGCCGCAGATATTGCCAGAGGGCAGAAAGAAGCAGGGAGCCCAAAGCACGAAGATTCACCTTACGATTGTTTCAGCTTGAAGCTGAGTAGTTTTGAAGCATTACTTGGCATCAAAGGAGTCTTTGAGATGAAGAATGGTGCAGCGGTTATTGCAATAACATTTCTAACAGTAGGATCACTTCTCGCGCAGGTGCACATACGTGAGAGCACGGTGATTACGCCAAGAGAGGGGAAGATAGCACAGGAGGTGAACAACCCGCACAAGTTCCATATTGAAGTTATCCAGACATATCCTACACCGATCCGATTCGAAGTGGCGGGGACGTGCACAGACACGGTCCTGGGGTCCGTCGGCTTGAGGCTCGTCGCCGATATCGGTCCTGTAAGGGCTGATGATTATTGGTTTGATGTTTCCGTTTGCGGTTCAACTTCGCTTGATAACCCTGACACTATGACTGTGGGTGTGTTCTTCGATGATTCCACGTTATTCGAGCAGACTCATCTCAGTCCGTACTGGATGGGAGGATGTTTCCCTATGTCCCAGTTCTGGGACTGCCGTTTCACGACTCCATATTTTTCAACATTCGATTTCACTTTGGCAAAGCATCAATTCATATCGGGAGATACGACGGGAATGAGTTTGAACGGCAGAAACGACTGTAGTGAGACAGCGTGGTCGACAACAGATCCGCTTACACTGACCATCGTTACAGGGAATCAATACGTATCATTTCATCAAAGAGATTCACAGACGGGAGGAGATACGAAATTAGGCTCAACCATATCCGCAACGGGAAATAGTATCGGACAGTACGTTCTCGTAGCCGACGGTGCTCCGCCGGATTCGATTAACAGTTGGGCAACGATACAGGCAGAGAGCAATGGCATGACAAGAGTAGACTCGGTGCAGATACTCCCATTTGTCGACCATTTTTACGTTTATGCACAACCCGATACGATCGATGATTCTGCCACCGCCAAGATATATGTTCAGGCTAAGGATGCTATCGACGAGGATATGGATTATGATGGGAATGTCCGGATCTCTGCTTCGCCGTCTCAATATGGAGACTTGAATGTAGAGATGTTAAGCGCGATGAAGAAAGGGGGCATGAACGGAAATCATAAGACGATGAGCATCTCGTCGGTCAAAGGAGCTTCCTCCAGGGGATCAGAAGATTCAAACATACCGGAGAGGAGATCACTTGCGGCGATGGATTCCGTGCTTGAGACAGATTATTGGACAGCTAACTGGGGTAGAGTGTTTTACACTGCCGACGGAACCGTCCCCGACAGCAACATGACCATCACTTTCACAGTTATGTCAGTGGATCAGACGAGTGTAACAGGAAAGGGGCAAGTGGTAATACTGTCTCCTTATCAATTAGACGTCAAATATCCAACCGATGCTCAGAAGATTACCGGCGATAATCCTCCGAAGATGCCCGAAGTGTCAGGGAAAATAAAAGCGCAGCTTCATGCAAAGAAAAACATTCCTGTGACTTACAATTGGGAAATGAAAATCAAATGGACGGGTAAGGGAGGATGGAAAACGCCGCAAAATGACGAAGCATATTCAGGCGATACAACTGGAGAGACCAATAAATGGACACCCTTGAACGTGAACTTGAGCAAGTATATTCGTGGAGGACAGATAGTCACGCTGAAGGTTGTGGCAGCTACCACAGATTACTCCACGACAAAAAGTTACGATACAACGTTTGCAATAAAAGGGACCAACCCAACTTTTGCAAATATGCTTGCGGCTCTTAACGGACTTCAATACGAAGCTATCGCCTCCTATGAGAGCAATTTCAACCAGTTTGCCAAAAGTAGGCGTGTTCAGTGTGATACAACTCCAAGTTACCCATTGCAGGGTGGTAAAACCCCAGCCGACTTTGGCATCATGCAAATCGATAGCCCACAAACCGACGACATTATCTGGAATTGGACCGTAAATGTGCAGACGGGGAAAGACATGTTTGACGCGCGCTATAATGCCGCAGCGACGTACCACGAGGATTTTGCTGGTTCGTCACCTTTGAATGAAGACGAAAAAATTGTAGAAGCATATTGTGAATACAACGGAGGACCCGGGGCTTGGTACTGGAAATGGATACAAGGGGACCCTTCACAAAATGGACCAGGCTATTGGGAAGAACAAACCCAATCCTTTATAACGGCAAAAGCATATGCAGATAATGTATTTGCATTGTACAAATCGCATCCATGGCGTTAAAATGAAAGAGGTTTATATGAAAAAGTGGAAATGTTTATTTCTGATTTTAGTAACATCGGTAAGCGGTACATTCCAAGTATTTGCCCAATCATATTACTATAACAACAGCAGCGAGGAATTACCCGTTTGGCGTTTAAATTTACAAAGCGGGACTAAAAGTTTGTTTTATTCCGATTCAATCAATCCTTACAGTAATGTATTATGGGACCCGACTCAACAGTGGATTTTTATCGAGCGTGATAATAGCTACATACCCCACATAGCTGCGGACCATTATTACATATCAACTACCGTTGTAAATGCAAATACACCATCAATAACTCATGTTTTTCCCGATCAGTATCCTCACCCGCCAGGCACATCACCCAATTCTTTTTTTATTTCAAGGATAGAATCACCCCTGGGGGCATACGATGGCATAGTCTATAACTCTGTTAAAAATGTTTTCTATGTCACGTGGTTTCTTCCGGCTCCAGATAGCTTGAAATGGTGGGGAGATTTATCTTCGTACCAAAGGACTGCGGCTTATGATGCATCGACATTTACATTCCTTGATACCCTGCCGGTTCCTCCGGGGTGGATTACTGGTCTTAGTTCTGTTTCAGATGACGGGAGTTATTTGTATTTAGAAAAATGGGGATACGGGAAAGTGGATGCAATCGGCAAATATTCGCTTCTGACAAAACAGTTAACAATCAACAGGAGCCTGTCTGACCTGAAAGTTCCAGACGTTTACACTGTAGAGGATAGTAAGAAAGGAAATTTTCTTTTGTGTCTTTTATATCCTCAACCACAGATGGAAGATAAAGAGTTTGGAGTATACAATGTAGATAAAGATACGATGTATAGTCTAATCCCTTTTCCATTACAAACTCACGAGTATTTATCAGGCGATGCGAAAGTTGTAATGATAGAGGAAACACCATTGGTTACTGAACAAAGGCCTTGGGGAACCGATTATGTGTACCAGCACACTGGCTGCATTTCCATCTTCGATGATATCTCGGGTACGCTTTTGCAGAAGCTCAAACTACCACAGGATGGGAAAGTCCTTGTTTTTGATAACTATCCCAATATGCTTTATTACTACTATGAGAAAAAACAAAGGTCTATCAACATCGATCTTAGCAAACTCCCAACCATCGGAACAATCAACGCACAGAATGTTCTTGTCGGCAGCGGAGCGTTTACTCTTTCCGTTACGGGCAAGAATTTCACACCTACCTCCAAAGTCCAGCTTAATGGTACAAACCGGGCGACGACATTTATTGCTGATACGCTTCTGCAAGCGACCATCCGCGCCGAGGATGTCGATACGGCAACGACGGCATACATTGCTGTCAGAGACAGCATTGCTCCATCATCGCATTCAACGACGGATTCATTAGCATTAAATATTATCTCTGTGCCACAACAATCGCTACAGCCAATTCTAGATTGTGTCACACAAACTAATGACACGACATACACAGCATGGTTCGGCTACGGGAACGACGACACAACTTCCATCTTTGTTCCTGTCGGTCCGCAGAATAAATTCTCTCCGACTCCTAACGACAGAAACCAGACGATCACCTTTGAGCCTGGAAGAAAGGATAAAGTCTTTAGCGTAATATTCAACGGTAAGAATCTGACATGGAAATTGAACGGGAGTGAAGTGGTTGCATCGAAGAAATCGCCGAGGTGCAACTGAAGCTGGAATGAAAGGTGTGAGCAAGAATGAGGCTGATGATCAGATAACTCAAACAAATGACCTGAAACCCCGCCCCATTTTGGCTAGGATAGTGTAGAAAAAATTCGGCAGTTAAGACTGAATCGACCGGGGTCTAATAACTCTTCTGAATTTCCTGCGGCTGCTTCTTCATGTACGTTCCAAACACGAAGTCCCACAGCGGCGAGCTGACTCCATAATTTCCATCCGGGTCCATGTAATGATGCCGCATGTGCTGCTGCTTCAGGTAGAGCGATATCCTTCCGCGCAGACTGAAATGATGGACCGCATAATGCGTCAGGTCATAAGCGAGGTAACCGAGTATGAATCCTGCGAAGAACGGCGGAAGGTAACGGGTACCGAGAATATTTTTGAATAAGAAATAAAAAAGAAATGCGAGAGGTATACTGACAATCGGCGGCATCACGAGGCGCGTGGAATCGCTGGGGTAATCGTGATGAACGCCATGGAACATAAAGTGAATCTGTTTTCCCCAGCCGCTCGTCGGCACGTAATGAAAGATAAATCTGTGAAGCGCGTACTCCGCGAGGCTCCATACCAGCAGGCCGAAAACAAACAGCGGGAAAGCATACGTGATACTTACGCCTGCGACAATGGTTTCGTAAAGCATGTATCCGATGACCGGGAAATAAATTATCGCCGGAATCGACGGATGGACGTGCGAAAAAAGTTCGAGGAAATCACTCTTGAACATCCTCGCGGATTCGTCTTTGTTTGAAACATATCGCTTCATAAAAATCCTCCATTTCTCGAAATCAGTTTTTCCCAAAGAAGCCGGCAAATATCAATGAGATAGTCTTCCAATTCTTGACCGGCTCCTCTATCTAAAACTGAAATAAGATTGAGAAAATTCCCGGAAGTTCATGCGGAAATGGAACAGACCTAATTTTGTGGGATGGATTCAGGCCGCCGATATCTCTGCGCGCGATCTGCGAGCTATTCTTTTTCCGATTTCGCGTTGTAGACGATCTTGCGGATAGTGTCAAATCGCAGGTATGGATATTCGTCCTGGATCTTTTCAATCGCGTCGCCTACGCTCATGTAGTTGCGCAGGTCCTTGAAACGCCGCTTGATCTGGTAATCTCTGACAGCCTTGTAGTCCAACAGGCTGTTTTCGATCAGCTTCTCGTAGATTTCATCAGGCAGAATATCGCTGAGCGGGTTTTCGATGTGCTTTTTTTGTATTTTCTTCTTCTCCGAGGGAATTGTCATCTTCTCCATGGTTTCCTCGCTATGCTTTTGTGAGACTTAGTTTTGACATACGATATCAAAGTCTCGCCTTTCCCTCCGACCCATTTATATTTTTGCTTTCCATAAGAATTAGATAAGAAATTACTTCGAAATTTTCCTTAAAAACTTGCGTGGGCGATAGAGGATTCGAACCTCTGACCTCTCGCGTGTGAAGCGAACGCTCTGAACCAGCTGAGCTAATCGCCCCAATTGCTGAATAATCTAACACTCTATAGCTTGCCATGCAAGAAAATCCTAATTTCGTTATTTCTTCTCCATCGAGTCTTCACTAAAAAGAACGTACTGCAACCTGATCCGGTTTCCTTAGAGACGGAAATGACCTCAAAAAGTTTAAGATTTGGACGATAAAGTGCGCTCGGACACACCATCATCCGGAAGCTGCCTATGTAGATGGATGACTTATGGACGAAGTCCTATATGCCAGCCGCTTCGAGGACTTTTATTGCCACCTCGTACTTCTTGAACGGCGGCAAGAGATATGCGCCTGCTACGGCCGACTTAATCTCGCGGAGAAACTCCGCTGAAATGTCGATTCCCACTTGGGCCGCGTTTTCCCCGGAGCGGAACATCTTCTCCCGTATCTTCTCCGGTATGTTTATTCCTGGTATTTCATGGTGGAGGAACTCGGCGTGCTTGTGACTCCGAAGCGGGAGGATTCCTATGACAACCGGTACGTGCAGCGGTTCAACCGCTTTGATGAATCTCTCAAACATGCCGACTTCGTAGATCGGCTGAGTGAAAATTACATCCGCTCCCGATTCCACCTTGCGGCCCAGTTTTTCCAATTCGTAATCGAAACTGTCCGCCGACGGATTGGCGGCACAAGCGATGAGAAACGATGTCGCTTCGCCGATAGGGTTTCCGACCGAATCCATTCCGCAATTCAGGTTCTTTACTATCTTGATGAGTCCGACGGAATCGACATCGAAGACCGACTTCGCTTGAGGAAGGTCGCCGACTTTCGCAGGGTCGCCCGTTATGACGAGGATATTTCTTAAGCCGAGTGCATGCGCTCCCAGGAGCTCGGCCTGAAGACCGATCATGTTCCTATCGCGCGCGGCAAGATGGGTCATGGCTTCAATCCCTGTTTCCTGCTGGATGATTTTCGAGATCGCGATCGAGCTCATTCTTATCCGTGCGCGCGCACCGTCGGTAATGTTGACCGCGTCGAATCCATTTTGCATGCAATAGCGTGCTCCTTCGATCACGCTGGAGATATCGAGGCCCCGGGGAATATCGAGCTCAAGAGTAGTGATGAATTTCTTTCCGGCGCCACTCTGCGTGAGCGCAAGTCTTTTTGAAAACTCCGATTGTGTCGAGCCTTTTCCCGCTGTCGATGGCTTGACCGCGGTCTTTCTCTTTACTGCAACGGCAGATTCCCGTGATTCCCCGGTTCGTTCGGATTTCAAGCCATGGACGGCTTCTGCAATTGCTTTGATGTGGGCGGGTGTCGAGCCGCAGCAGGCTCCGATGACGGTGACGCCGGCTTCGACAAGCTGCCTTGCATAGGTTGCGAGATATTCCGGCGTGGCGTGATAAATCGATCTTCCGTCGACCAGGGTCGGAATTCCCGCTGCGGGCTGGGCGGACAATATTACGTCTTCCGAATAAATGGACTTGATGATGCCGTACATTCTTTGCGGTCCGACCGTGCAGTTCGAGCCGACGACGTCGACGCCTTTGGATTTTATGTGTCTCACGACTTCGACCGGAAAGTCGGTGGCCAGGATCACGCCGTCCTCCGAAAAAGTTTTTTGTGCGATGATCGGAATCTCCGGAGAAATTTCTTTAGCGGCATCGATGGCTGCGTCAAGCTCATTCAGATCCAAAAATGTCTCGAGGATCAGAAGATCTACTCCGCCGCTGACGAGAATTTCTATCTGCTCTTTGAAAACCTTTCTTATATCCGCAATCTTTGTCTTGCCAAGAGGTTCAAGCAGCCTCCCGGTGGGTCCAACTGCGCCGGCAACGTAAACGGTTTCCCCTGCGGCGCGTTTGGCGATTTCGACGGCGGATTTATTTATCTCGTTTAATCTATCTGCAAGATGGTACACCTCGAGAAGCATCCGGTTTGCCGAGAAAGTATTTGTCTCGATAATTTCGGCGCCGGCCTGGATGTACTCCCGGTGTGCGCGCTCCACGATGTCGGGATTTTTTATGTTCTGTATTTCCGGCGGTTTCTCGTCATATTCATACAATTCGAGCAGCGTCCCCATCGCGCCGTCGCATACGATGACGCCGTCTTTAAGTCTCTCTCGGAAAGTTTTTTTCATATCTCTGGAAAATTTAAGACCTTGCATGCGCAAAAACCTCAGCAGGGTCGATTCAAGATATAAATTTTCCCGACTAATTCAAAAAGATGGGAGAAAAGTGCGGCGAAAATCTTAAGTGAAGCCAGTATGAGAATCATGGAGCAGATGATACAGCAGATGGTGACCACAATCACGTAAAACCATCACCCAAGTAACATCTGTCTCAGTGAACCAGTATATTAAATGAGTTGAGAAATAATGGTCGGCAGTTGTTTCAGGGTCACTACATTTTCTAATCATGATAAAACATTCTGAAATTTCAGGAGGGAAGATTATTTTGCGCGCTTATATCGGCAACGCACTTTTTATTTTAGTTTTATTCCTTTGTAAGTCGGCAGCATCCCAAGGCGTTTACACAATTTCAGGCCGGATCGTCGACGCCAAGACGGGATGTCCACTTCCGTCGGCGAACGTGAGAGTTTCCGGCTCGGCGAAGGGGACCATCACCAACCTCGACGGTTCCTATCTCATTTCTCTTCCGGCGGGGGAGTACACTTTATTTTATAGTTACGTCGGCTATCAAATGGATTCCGCGGTTGTTAGGCTTGCCGGAAATGTCCGTGAGGACGTCAAACTCCAGCCGGCAGACATTTTATTTCCGGAGGTTGTATCTATTGCCGAAGACCCGGCGTATGCGATCATTCGAAAGGCAATTGAAAAGAAACACGAATGGGCAAAGCTGCTTCGGTCATATGACTTCAAAGCCTTCACGAGGTTGACAATTTACCGTGACACGGCTCTTGCAGGCATCACCGAATCGTACACCGATGGCTATTGGCAGGAAGGGGATTCGCTCCGCGAGGTGGTCACCCAGAAACGTGAGACTAAGAATCTGCCGGAGGCGGGGCTCATACCTTTCGTGGGAGAAATAGTAAACTTCACTGACGACCTGATCGAATTTGCCGGCTATAAATTCGTCGGCCCGATCGCCGAAAACGCATTCGATTATTGTAAATACAGACTCCTCAGGACGTTCACTAAGAACAACGTCGCCGTTTACGAGATCGAAGTCATTCCAGATTCCCGAATCGTCCCGCTTTTCTCCGGCAAAATTTCAATTGCCGATTCGTCTTACGCCGTGATGGGAGTTGACTTCCGTCCGAACGAAGCATTCAATATTCCTTTTCTGACAGATCTGAAAGTAAATTTTGCCCAGCACTATTCTCTTTATGAAGGCAAGTTCTGGATGCCTGCCGACATAATCACCGATTTCGGAATGAAGATCCAATTCGCCGGCATTTCGCTTCCGAGAATCACGATCAACGAAACATCGGATATCTACGATTACAGACTGAATGATCAAATTGCCGATTCGATCCTTAAGAAACCTGTCCTTGTCATCGATTCGAGCGCGACAAAATTCGATTCGACATTCTGGAGCGCACACGAGGTTCTTCCGCTTACGTTGGCAGAAGAAAAAGCATATAACACGCTCGACAGCACTCAAACCCTGGCGAAGCAATTCAAGCCTACCGGCGTCGCTGCAAAACTCTTCGATAAAGGCGGACCTCTTTCGGTTTTGAAATATGTCGATGTGAGATTCAACAGAGTCGAAGGGTTGTTCCTCGGCGGGATTTATACGTACACGTCCGAAAGATCGTGGAGAATGGTCGGACTTTCCAACGAAGGATTCGTTGATACATCGGGGAGCGGAGGATGGAGCCTGAGTGCCGCAGCAGGGTATGGGATTTCAGACAAGATTTTCAAGTGGCGGGTTGGCGGCGACTACCCGTTTGCAGATCATGTCAAGAGCGGAGCCGGCGCGGAAGTCCATCGCGACATCGATCATTATCCCGAAGACAATTTTTTCTCGTCGTTTACGACCACGATAACTTCTTTGTTCGGATGCAACGATTACTACAACTATTACATGGCATACGGCTGGAGCGCGCACTATTCGATTGTGCCTATTGATCATCTTAATTTGACTGCGACTTATCTGTCCGAGGACGAGACGAGCGTGGTGAATCACACGGAGTTCAGCATCCTTGCGCTCGGAAACGCGTACCGTCCGAATCCGCCGATCATGTCGGGTGAGATGCGAAGCGCGAAAATTTCGATCCGTTATGGGGATGAGGAGGCGCCGCTCGGTATATTGCCGACGAATGCGGTGGAGTTAAATGCAGAGTACTCGTCGCCGTCGTTCCTCGCAAGCAATTTTCACTTCGGTCGTTACCACTTGACCGCGTCGTACCATTTCGACACGTTCTTGAAAAATTATCTTTTCCCGCCTCAGACGCAGGTGATGTTCGCTGGCGGCTATTCGACCGGGACTCTTCCCGTGCAGCGGGAGTTTGTCCTCGACTCACAGATCGGAGGACTCGCGCCTTTCGGGGTTCTGAAAACCGCGCGGCCGGTAGAGTTTGCAGGCGACAAGTTTGCGATGGTCTCAGTTGAGCAAAATTTCAGAAATGTTCCCTTCCTGCTCCTCGGCATCCCTTTTTTATACAAGAAAGGGATGGAGCTCCTGATCGACGCTTCTGCCGCACAGTCATGGCTCAATGGAGTATCGACGACAAACGGCTGGTATTACGAAGCCGGAGTCGGTTTAGGAAAAATTCTAGGACTTATTCGCATGGACTTGACTTACCGGCTCAGCAAGCCGAACGACGTTTACTTCAGCGTCGGGATGAGCAGCATACTGTGAGAGTTGCATCGCCGGCACTTATTTAATAATGGACCATTGGAAAGTTATATTATTCTGAAGAGAGTAAGTGAAGAGAAAGATATGGGATTCATTAATTCGTGGGGAAATCAGGTTAGGGCAGAGTCTTACTCCAAACTTGAATTTCCCAACACATACTATTTAGCCTACAGGGACCTTCCGGAAATAATCGCAGGACATGTTCGGGGCAACAGGGCTGTCGACTTCGGATGTGGAGCAGGTCGCTCCACTCGATTCTTGAAGAAGTTAGGCTTCGAAGTAATCGGAATCGACGTTGCCCTGGATATGCTCAAGAAGGCAAAAGAGATGGATGCCGAAGGTAATTACCAATTAGTGAGCAACGGAAGTTATAGCCACATCGGAGCAGGGAAGTTTGATCTGGTGCAGTCGATTTTCACGTTCGACAATATACCGGGTTGGGAGAGTCGCACATCTATCCTCGCTTCGTTGTGTGACTTGCTAAAACCGACAGGAAGAATGGTTGTTCTCGATGCGACACCTGAGTTGTACACAAACGAGTGGGCATCATTTAGTACAAAAGCTTTTCCCGAGAATTGGCATGCAAAGACGGGAGACATCGTACGCGATATCATGCTGGATGTGGAAGATAGAAGACCGGTTGAGGATATATTTTGGACTGAAAAAGATTATCTGAAGCAGTTCGGCATGGCAGGCCTGGAGATCGTGGCTACTTACAAACCGCTGGGTCGTGACGGCGAGCCGTTTGATTGGGTGACGGAAAAGGAGATCGCTCCATGGATGATCTTTGTGCTGAAGAAGACGAAAGTATGACATTTATAGCGGAATCATTTGGGATCTATATCAAACGCCGGCCGCGCATTGTGGCTGCAATTGCCTTTGGCTGCACGACAGCAGTCGCGACGCATTTTGCCTGGTACCCTGATGCGAGAACGAGCGGCTACATTCCGGTGTTGACTCTCGCGGTCGGTCTGTGCCATGCGCTTGCCGGTATCATCACGGGACGACGTCTGATGGACAGGACTCGCACGAAGACCTTGTTCCATTCCTGCTTAATCGGAGCGGGCACATCGCTTCTTGCGATGGCGTTTTTCACTCCGCCGTTTGCATTATGGATATCTGCCTCGAATGTCCGATCCGAAGGTATATTCTCGTACCTTTACCTGACATTGCTCATCGGCCTGTTTTCTTTTGTTGCTATCGGATGGGTTCTCCTTCTGGTGTCGATCTGGGTTGGGTGGATGCTCTATCGAGTGACGACTCCCGAGGCTGAGAGCTAAGCAGGCGTTGATGATATGAAGGTCCCGGAAGCTTGATTTTGCTAGGTATGACGATTAATATCGTTTGTAAGCGACTCAAGTAAGCTGGCTGTCAATAAAGGGAGCAGAAAGTTGGAGGATCATTATGTTCGAAATTCCGGAATACGTAACCATCGCAGGACAAATGGCGAAGAGCCTCACAGGCAAACATATTGCCGGAGGAAGTCTTGGAAATTCGCCGCATAAATTTGTCTGGTACAATCGTAAGCCGCGCGAATTTGAAAAAATAATCAAAGGAAAAACCGTCGGCAAAGCATACGCCAGGGGGAAATGGTTATTCATTCCGGTAGAGCCCGGTTACATTCTTGTCTTCGGAGAATGCGGCGGCAAAATCCTGCTGCATGAATCTGCGTCGGATTTGCCCGACAAGTACCACCTTTCTCTTCTCTTCGATGATAGTACAGCTCTTTCGGCAGCGACTCAAATGTGGGGCGCGATGGAGTTGTACGAAAAAGGCAAAGAACTAGAGCGGAAGTACATTTGTGGAATGCGAACTACGCCGCTCGAGCCGAAATTCACCGTTACATATTTGACAAAACTCATCGAGGAAAGTATGAAGGTGGGAGGGAAGAGCGTGAAAGCTCTCCTCACACAGAATCAATTGATCCCCGGTATCGGAAATTCCATTGCACAGGATATAATGTTCGTAGGCAGGTTGCATCCGAAGCAGCCTCTCGAAGTTTTAGAAAAAGATCAGATACGAAAACTTCACGGTGCGATTGTGCAGACTCTCAAAGGCGCGATAAGACTCGGCGGGAGAAACGATGAATTCGATCTCTACGGCAATCCCGGAAAATATGTACGCTTGATGGATAAGGATGCTGTCGGCCGGCCATGTCTGGAGTGCGGTACCAAGATCAAGAAGATAGCCTACTTGGGCGGGGTGTGCTATTTTTGTCCGAAGTGTCAGGGAGAGTCTTGAATTGAGCCAGGAGCGTTATCTAGAATTATAGTAAGATGACAATAATTAGGTTAAGCTAAAAGTATTCTATGTTCCGTCAAAATATGAAGGCAAAAATTCTTACAGATATTCCCTTAGTTGTTTGCTGCTCTCTAAGCTGGGTCCTATTTTCATTTATTCTGAGTATTGTTTCATGCCAATGGCTTTGGTTCAGTCGTTCGGGTTCTGTTATCACCCTTGCCGGAGGGATACTGGCAGTTCGACGTCTTCTTCGTCTCGGCGTTAAAGGATTTTTCCATAGTCAGCACACAATTGATGGTGGACATTATGTTCTGACACCTGATGAAATCGAGTCAAATAGGCAAGAACTTCTTGACGACCGGGCTACATATATAGGTGTTTGCTTTATCATCATCGGCACTATGATTTGGGCTTATGGCGATTTGCTCTAGTGATTCTTATTAGTCACATAGCTGTTAATAGGCCACTAAGAATGAGCAATGATATTAGTAGGGCAAAACCCGACCCCGCTTAAAAACTCCAGCCTATCCTTACCACCTGCTATTCATCCTCTTAAAACTCTCGTCCAACTCCGCTCTCGACGCTTTGATTGCTCCTTCGGTCATACCGTGACCGATTTCGAGTACGTCTGCTTTGAGACTCTTCATCACGGCCGCGACAAACTCTTCGGGTGTCAAACCTGCTTTGTAGTTTCCTCGCTTGGCTCTCCCTTCCGGATTTAATTCTGTGTCGACACCCGGCGGAACAACCTCGATAACTTTGATGCCGGTCTTTAAGAGTTGATGTCTCAGTGCCATGGAGAACGCATGAAGCGCAGCTTTGGTCGCGCTGTATACAGGCATTCGCGCCGCCGGTATGAAGCCTAATCCGGATGAAACATTGATGATGGCGGCATCTTTCTTTCCGGTCAGATATGGAATGACCATGCCCGACAAAATTATCGGAGCTTCCAGATTGATTTTGATTTCGCTTTCACCCGCAAGGAATTCGTCGACCCCTTTCGTGAAATCGACATCTCTTTGAATACCGGCGTTGTTGATCAAAATATTCAATTTTGGAAAACTTGAAGTGGCCCACTCTACAAGTGATTTGCGATCCGCCTCGTCAGCCACGTCGCAAACCCTAATGTGGACTTCCGGATGCTTCTTCTGAACTTCAAGAAGTCTTTCTTTCCGCCGGCCGCAGATTATGACTTCATTCTTCTCCGCCAGGAAAGATTCGGCGAACGCGTAACCTATTCCGGTAGCCCCGCCGGTAATTAATATTGTATTGCCTGATATATTCATTTGAAATTTTCTCCGTTACTTTTTTGCAGGATATCCGACCGTCTGGCCAAAGAGTGCCCGCTGCTCAGCGCGCAAATTTAATTTTTCCGCAAGCGCTGGCTTGTTGCAATTATGAAACCATACTGCCAGTCCTTGAGATGCAGCAAACAAATATACATTGCCCGCAATGAGCCCGGTGTCGACGAAGTAATATGACTTCTGAACTTCAGGATCCAACAAACCTGGTTCCTGGTAACCCGATGTGTGAGAAAGCCTGTGGATGTCCACGACGTAGATGAGTTGGACCGGCGCCTTCGCCATGAAGTCTGCCTGGCCGGCGCCAATTGCGAGGGATCGTAAATCACCCGTGAGAACCGGATCGAGCCTGTGACGAAACGGATCATAAAGGTAAGTACCTTCCTCCAAGGCGACGTAGATATCAATTTCTTGAGAGTTGCTCGCCGACGCGGCTGTTCTCCCCGGAATCTCGAACGGACCGACATTACGGTTCACTCCGCACGCCGCCCAGAGGAGATTCGAAAGCATCTGCAGCGAGAGTTTTCTATCGCTTATCTCGCGCGTGGTTTTCCTTCGCTGGAGCGCTTTTGTCACGGACATGTCACGACCCGCTGTCGGTTTCGGCAGCTTGATCGGCAACAGCTTCTGCGGGGAAGAATTGCCGGACATCGAAGCCGGTTGAGATTCCGTTTTCTTTCTTTTACGATTCATAAGATCCTCCTTATGCGGTTCAGTAAGTCAATCGTATTATAATAATTAATCATGAATTCTTTCAAATGCGAATTTTACTTTCATGATATTTATCAGTAAACTAACTCATACAGCATTCAGTTTTGAGTTTGGAATGCCCATTCACAGGACCAACATATAAGGACGATACGATGGCAACTGCACAGGACAAACCCTATACCGTCGAGTATTATTACAAGACGCGGTGGGGACATGCGGACGAGTTCCTCCAGCTATATAAGAAAAACCATCACCCGATCTTGAAGAAACGGATGGAGATGGGACACATACTGAAACTCACGTTGACGAAGCCGCGCTTCCATTCGACCGAAGACGGCAGATGGGATTTCAGAGTAACGATCGTCTGGAAGAATATTCAAACGACCGACGAGGGCTTCAGCGAAGCAGATCTTGCCCACCAGCTTTACCCAAATCAGGACATATTCAAGAAAGAAGAACAACGGCGGTTTGAAATCCTGGAGGCGCATTGGGATGTGCCGGTCGTCGAAATGGATCTGGAAAAATAGGAAACACAGGCTTCAGTGGTAGAAATCCGTTTTTGCAGTGAAAAAGATTTTGACGATGTAGTCAAATTGCTTCATCAGCTCTGGCCCGACAAGAAGATTGATCTTCTTTCTCTCAAAAAAGTTTTCGACAGGGCTCTCGTTTCCGACTCGCAAAAATATGTCTGTGCCGCTGAAGGTGGAAAAGTCGTCGGGTTCGGTTCGCTTACCATTAAAAACAATCTCTGGCAAGAGGGATATATCTGCCATGTCGACGAACTCGTCGTCGATTCAAACTTCCGGCACCATGGCATCGGCACAGGGATTCTCCGGCATCTCATAACTATTGCCAAAGAAAAAAATTGCCGCAGGATCGAGTTGGATTCAGCGTTTCACCGAAAAGATGCTCATAAGTTTTATGAGAATTTGGGTTTTGAGAACCGTGCCTTTCTTTTCTCGAAGATTCTATGATTCACCAGTCGGACAAAATATTCTCAAAATGGAAATGGAGGAATGCCACCGTGAAATTGTTTCTATCAATGACAGCCTTTTTATTGTTTTCAATCTGTGCCCTTGCCCAACAGTCTACGCTCAAAATCTGGAACGGACTTGCGCCGGGGACAGAAAATCGTAATAATGAAGAAAAAATCACCGGCGGCAGTATCTCCAACGTGTATCAACCGGAGCTGACGGTATTTCTTCCGCAAAACAAAATTGAAAATTGTCCGGCGGTCCTGGTTTTTCCTGGAGGTGGTTACACCCACTTAGCATTCAAGAAAGAAGGGATAAAGATCGGCGAGTGGCTGAGCTCGAACGGCATTGCTGCGTTCGTGTTGAAATACAGATTGAATCCTGCAGAAGCATTGCAGGACGCGCAGCGGGCGATGAGTCTTGTACGGGCAAGGGCAAAAGACTACAGCATCGATCCCGGGAAAATCGGGGTCATCGGATTCTCTGCCGGCGGACATCTCGCGGCCAACCTCGTCATTCACAATTCAAAAGCTTCTATGACGGATTATGTCGATTCAGTAAACTGTAAACCCAATTTTGCCATACTGATTTATCCATACCTGGGAGAGGTACCCGGATTTTCGACACTTCTTTACGAGTCTGTCGACAAGGATTTTCCCCCGACATTCATCGTGCATGCTTCCGACGACAACAAGGTTCCCGTGCAGCAAAGCATCGATTACTACACTGGTCTGCACAAAGCGGGCGTTTCATGTGAACTGCACATTTTTGAGAAGGGCGGTCATGGTTTCGCGCTTGAGGATGACCGCGGCCCGGTGAAGAGTTGGGCGCTGCTATGTATCGGTTGGCTGAAAATTAACGGGATACTTTTGGATTAATTTCTATTATCAGGTGGAGCTCTCCAAAGGCGCCTCGCGCATCACCGGCTTTTGAGTGTGGGCAGCTTCGGTCCGCGATAACATCGTTTTCTCCTGCAGGTCGTAACTCACTTTCCCGTTCTGCGCAGAAATGAGGGCATAAGATCCGTCGGACTTCAATTCCCGTGCGCGGAGTGAATCTGCAAGCGCAGTGTCTAACACTTCCTCTCTGATTTTTATCGCGAGCGATTCGTCTTCGACTGGAAACATGAGCTCAACTCTTCGCTCAAGATTGCGACCCATCAAATCTGCACTGCTCAGATAAAGCTCCGGCTGGCCTGCGTTGTAAAAGTAAAATACCCTGCTGTGTTCCAGATACCTGCCGACGATGCTGACGACGCGGATCGTCTCGCTGATCCCTTTCACACCCGGTCTTAATGAGCAAATTCCGCGGACGATCAAATCGATTTTCACTCCGGCTTTAGAGGCTTCGTAAATCTTTGCGATCATCTTAACGTCTGTGAGGGCGTTCATTTTAAGAATCATGTGGCCTGGCTTCCCGTTCTGTGCGTTCCGAATTTCCCGGTCGATAAGACTTTCAACCTTTTGCCGGAGCGTGACAGGTGCGACGGCCAGTTTCTTATATGAATCGCGGCGCGAATAGCCGGTCAGGTAATTGAAAACTTCCGTTATGTCTTCGGTTATATCTTCTCTGCAGGTGAAGTAGCTGAGGTCGGTATAGATTCTCGCGGTGATCGTATTGTAGTTGCCGGTGCCGAGATGGACATACCTGCGAAGGCCGTCGTTTTCTCTGCGCACCACCAAAGCCATCTTCGCATGGGTCTTGAGACCGACGAGTCCGTAGACGACATGGACACCGGCGCGCTCAAGCTGCTTGGCCCAGCCGATATTGTTTTCCTCATCAAAGCGGGCCTTAAGCTCGACGAGAACCGCAACCTGCTTTCCCTTCTCCGCGGCTTCGACGAAAAGAGGAATGAGCGGTGATTCTTTTCCTATCCGATAAAGCGTCTGCTTTATGGCGAGGACGTTCGGATCGTTTGCAGCGGACCTGATGAATTGAACGATCGGGTTGAAGGAATCATAAGGATGGTGGAGCAGAATGTCTCCGCGACGAATGCTGCTGAGAATATCTTCCCCGTCTTCTTCGGCCATGAAAGAAACGGGAACATAAGTCGGATCTTTCAATTCCGGCCGGGGAAGTTTCAAGAGAGTCATGAGCTGACTCGGATCGAGCGGTGGATCAAGCTCGTAAACATCGTCCGGCGTGACTTCCAGATTTTCGATCAGGATATCTTTAATTCGGGCCGGCATCTTGTTTTCTATGCTGACGCGAACCACTGAGCCGAAGCGCCGCTGCCGGATGGATTCTTCGATTGATTGTATCAAGTCGTCGGCCTCGTCTTCCTGAATTTCCATGTCGGCATTTCTTGTGACGCGAAAAGCGTAAGACTCTTCGACTGTCATTCCGGGAAAAAGAAGGTTGAGGTTGTTGGCGATGACGTCTTCCAGCCAGACGAAGCGCCACACTTTCTCAAGATCGTGCGATCCGCCGTTCGGAATCTGAACTATGCGCGGAAGAACGTCGGGAACTTTGACACGGGCAAATCTTTCTTCGCCGTTCGGAGTTTTCACGACGACTGCGAGACTGAGGCTGAGATTGGAAATGTAGGGGAAGGGATGTCCTGGATCGAACGCAAGCGGCGTCAGGACAGGATATATTTCACGGGCAAATAAATCTCCGAGCTTCTTGCGGTCTTCAACGGTGAGCTCATCCATCTTCACGATGTAAATTCCCTGAGCGGCCAAGTTAGGAAGCAAATCTTTCCGGTAGCAATCGCACATCTCTTTCAGCATTACAGAAACACGGTCATGGACTGCGTGAAGCTGCTGCGACGGCGTCAAGCCGTCGGGTGAATACTCCACGATATCCGCCAGGATAAGTTCCTTGATACCCGCAACACGTATCATGAAGAATTCATCGAGGTTCGTGCTTACGATAGAAAGAAATTTTACCCGCTCAAGGAGTGGATGCCGTTGATCACAAGCCTCCTGAAGAACCCGCTGATTGAATTCGAGCCAGCTCAACTCGCGATTGATATAAAGACCCGGTTCAACGAGCGGTTCGGCGTGACTTGATTTTTGATCGGTCGAGCGCCGCCGTTTCGTGCTACCCGTTCGTTTCAGTCTGCCGAAAATTGTTCCGGAAGAAGCCAATTCGATCTTTGAGTCTTGTCCCTTCATTTCCTCGCCTGGTGGATTTTCCATAATAGTCTTTTCTGAATCTGCTCATTCATAAGTTAGCCGTAATAAATTAACAAGACAAATTAAGGATTTGTTAAAGAAAACCGGGAAATAATCCGGGACTTGCAGAAAAACAGGGAAAAAGTAGAGTGATCGGGCCTAATTTTCTTTCAGCACCTGCGCCGGTGCCATCAGCCATTCCAGCGTCGCACAGCGGCCGTAGACAAGGGACGCGGTAGAAAGTTTACAGATGCCGCCTTTCTTCATGGTGATGGAAAGATCTTTTTTTCCGGAGATGAGCATCGATATCAGGGCGCTCAGGTATGGTTCATGACCGACGAGAACAATATTGTCGAATTTCTTGTAGGTTGTATTTATTTCATTAATTAGTGCGGCAGGATTGCCGCCGACTTTCAGGTGGGATGAAAACTTCAGGACATTTTCGCAATGGAATTCTTTTGCGACGATCGCGGCAGTCTCTTTCGCGCGGAGGAATGGACTCGTGAGAATTATGTCAAACCTGAGCTTCAGTTTCTTTAATTCTTCCGCGATATGCTTCATCTTTTTTGCGCCATCCTTCGTGAGCGGACGCTCCGAGTCAGGGCCGTTGAACGACTCGCTATCTCCAGCGATCGCGTGGCGAAGGATATAGAGGTCCATGCTTTTCATTCCTCTTATTCAACCTTACCTAATTTTTTCCAGAAGAGATTCAGTTCATCCACCGACGAAACGAACTCGAGCACAAGTTCTCTTCTTCGATTCATCAAATTATCAATCAATCTTCTGAACTGCTCCTGGTCGGCTCGCGGATGTTTCTTGGCATGATCGCGAATGCTGGCGATCAGCACATCGGTATCCTGGATGTTTCCCATCCGCACCTGGTATGCATTCATTGCTTTTTTCGTTCGCGTCGTGACGTTCGGCAGAATGGCTTCCAGCGCTTCGACGGTATATCGAAAGCGCTTAAAGGCTATGCGCAGCCGGTGTATTCTATTTCCTTTTCCCGAGAGAGCGGCCGGTTTCAATTGGACTGCACGGGAAAATGTCCTCGCCAGTTTGCCGACGACTATTGAGCGGGCAGCATCGCGTAAAAGCTGGTCTGCAAGAACGGTCTGGAGTCTCTCTTCTGTCCTGGCGATCCCATCGTCAATCTGTTTAAGCAGAAAACTGTGAAGCTCAGCGTGTGCGCGTCTGAGGAATTGCTTTTCGCGCACCATGAGCAGCGTCAGGAACAAATTCAACGCAGGGAATTCTCCGATAAAACTGCGCACGGTCATGATTTGGACCTGCACATCTCTGAGTTCGCTTAGCGCGCTCAACAATCGCTTCAATTGTTTCCGCGTCTTCGAGATATCCGTGCCGGGGATCATAATGCGAACAAGATCCGTGACTGCAATGAGCCTCCTTGTCGAAACTCTAAGGTCATGGACGGCCTTCTCGGTCGCCCGCTTTCTCGTCTTCGCGAGCTGGTTGGCAAAAATCTGGTGCCGTTCGCCGAATGAGCGAAGCAGAATCTGAATTGTATCCGGTTTAGGAATCCCGGCGATTCGGCCTCGATTGACCTTCGGAGCGAAGCCATTCGGTTTTGCTGCGGTAATCCCGGTAGTGATATCAGTCTTCGACAACGACTTTGACACCGAATACCTCCTCGAACATTTCCGCCTTTTTCATGAGTGCCCACTTCTCAAGTAAAAGGTCTCCTTGGCCCTTCAGATGAATCGCAAACTTCGGCTTTTTGTATTCGACGGAAAACGATTCGACTCTTGAAGCATGTTCGTTATCCATCGCGTCGGCGAGACGCAGTACCGCGGCAAGCTTAGTTACTGCGACCCTGTCTTTTGATGGAAGCGAGCTGTAAGCTTCGTGCTGCTGTTTAGGAAACGATTTTCTATGGTAGCGTGCGACGTTAGCGATGATTGCCATTTGCAACTGGCCGAGGCCGATGACGGGCGTCGCTGCCAGGAGATATTGCGCATGCTTGTGGTGGTCAGTCGCGCTGATAAAATTTCCGATATCATGGAGGAGTGCTGCCACTTCGAGAAGAAGCCTGTGCTCCAGACTGAGGTTATGGAGGTTCCTCGTTTGATCGAACAGCTCCACGGCATAACGCGCGACGCTCGTTCCATGCTGTTCATCGAAGAAATATTTCCTGCCGATCTCGAGCGCTGAGGCCATCACCTGATCGCGGTACGCATGCTTTGTCTCCTCGTAAAGATCGATCACCATATTGATAAGTATGCCCTCTTTCAATCCCACCTTCGGGATGAGAATTTCATCTACGTCTGCAAGTTTCGCGATCTGCTGCAGAATGATTGAGGCGGGGACGATCACATCGGCACGGTCGGGCCGCATTTTCAATTGCTGAATTCTCTCTTCGAAGGAGAGAGCCTGAAGTTTTTTCAAGATGGCGTCGAGCTCACCGAGCTCTATCGAAGTTTCCCGTTCTTTTCCGAGCAAGTCCTTCCGCAGTCCGCCGAGCGTTTCGATATTTCCGCCTGTCCCGACGCAGATGTTGATCTTTTTTCCGCCGATTTCCCGCTTCAACCGCCGCTGCGTCGATTCGACATATTCTCTTACAAGCTGATTGAATTCTTTTTCACCGTTCCTTTTTTCCTTTCCTGAAACCCCGGACGAGAGAAGCTGGAGCAGGCGCACGGCCCCCATCCTGTAGCTTTCGGTCGAGACGATGCTGCCGTCTGCCGTCAGCGTAACCTCCGTGCTTCCGCCGCCGATATCGATGAGCATCGCAGTCTTGTTCTTTAAATTCACCTTGCTCGCTATTGCAAGATGGATAAGCCGCGCCTCTTCTTCAGGTTCAATGACGACGATATCTATCCCGCATCGCTGGGCGACACTGTCTATAAACATGTCTCGGTTCGCCGCCTCACGGACTGCGCTTGTCGCTACTGCCTTCGACCAGTTTACTCCATTGCGGTCGATCGCTTCCTTAAATTTCTTGAAAGCATCGACGGCCTGTTCCAGCGTGTTGTCGGTTATCAAACCTTTTGCGAATACATCCTGGCCAAGGCGGACCGGCTCGCGGAGATTTTCGAGGCTGGAAAGTTTGCGTTCTCCATCGACGGAGGCGATGGAGAGTCTGATTGCGTTCGACCCGACATCTATGGCAGCAAGGTTAGGCATGTTTAGAGAATATATGGAATTGGCCGGAGGGGTTCAATTGGCAGAGTAAATGGATAAAGATGTTTTCCTCCCGAACATGAAGGAAATCCTGACAGGAATCAGCTAATCGCTGGAGCCTGCTAGCTATTTCAGTCTCTTCCTTTGATCAGTTCTTCTGCGATCTGAACTGCGTTGGTAGCAGCGCCTTTCCTGATGTTGTCTGAAACGATCCACATGTTGAGGCTGTTCGGCGCGCTCTCGTCGCGGCGGATTCTCCCGACGAATACCTCGTCTTTGTCGTAAGCATTCAGCGGCATCGGATAAATATTTTGTGACGGATCGTCTTCCACAATTATTCCCGGCGATTTTTTCAGCAGCTTGATTACATCTTCAAGTTCATAGCTGTGTTCCATCTCGATGTTCACAGCCTCGCTGTGTCCGCCGAACACAGGTACTCGAACGCAAGTCGGGCTGACCTTTATCGAGTCGTCTCCCATGATCTTCGTCGTTTCGAAAATCATCTTGAACTCTTCCTTGGTGTATCCGTCCTCACGGAACACGTCGATATGGGGAAGACAGTTGAACGCAATCTTGTGCGGAAACTTTTTAGTGTTGCCTTGTTTCTTGCCGAGCTCCTCGTCCAGCTGGTCGATGCCCTTTTGGCCCGCGCCGGTCACCGATTGATAGGTTGAAACGACGACGCGTTTGATCTTGTACTCATCATGAAGCGGCTTCAGAACGACCACCATCTGTATCGTAGAGCAGTTCGGGTTTGCGATGATTCCATGGTGCTTGAAAATGTCGTCCCTGTTCACTTCCGGAACGACGAGCGGAATTGCAGGATCCATTCTCCATGCGCTGGAGTTGTCGATCACCACCGTTCCCTCTTTTGCTGCGATCGGAGCAAACTCTTTGCTGACGGTCGCACCGGCAGAGAACAGTGCGATCTCGATTCCCCTGAAACTCTCCGGCATCAGCTTCCGGACTTTTATTTTCTCGCCTTTGAATGATATTTCTTTCCCGACCGACCTCTCCGAAGCCAATGGTGTCAAATTCTTCACGGGAAAATCGTGCTCTTCGAGAACCTGTGTCATCTTTCGTCCGACAAGGCCTGTCGCACCTACAACTGCTACATTATATGATTTCATCTGATCAACAATCCTGCTCAATAATTCTTTCCAATTAGTTCCTGTTTTTCAACCTCACCCTCTCCTTTTTCCAGGAGAAGGAATCGCGATACTTATCCCTTTAGAGGGGGATATGCAACGAGGTTTTCTGTATTTAAATAACAAAATTTTACGATTTAAACCAAATCCTCAAGGCTCTGTCTATCTCTGATCACGCGCGCATAGTCGTTATCAACGAGAACCTCTGCAGGTTTCGGACGGGAGTTGTAGTTTGAAGCAAGAGAAAATCCATACGCGCCGGTCGTCATAATTGCCAGCAGGTCTCCTCTTTTCACGCCCGGAAGCTTGCGCTGGAGCGCGAACGCGTCCGTCGACTCGCAAACCGGTCCGACAACATCGACGATCTCTATTTTGCTCCTCTGGACTTTCACGGGAACGATCTGGTGATATGCGGAATACAATGCGTGACGCATCATGTCGTTCATCGCCGCATCAACGACGATGAATATTCTTCCGGAAGAAACTTTCCGGTACAGAACTCTCGTCAGGAGAACACCGGCTTCCGCGACAATGAATCGACCCGGCTCAATCGTGATCTCGCAGCCAGGAAGAGTAAGATTCTCTTTGATTACCTTCGCGAGAGCACGCAGATCGATCACCGACTCTCCGTTTTTATCCGCCGGCAGAGATTTGTGCTTGAGTGCATTCTTGTATTGTACCCCGATGCCGCCGCCGAGATCGATTTGTTTCACACGGATACCCGATCTCTTCAGCCTTGTCACCAATTTGCGGAAAGATTCTGCCGCTTCGGCGAACGGCTCGATTTCCGTTATCTGCGATCCTATATGACAATGGAGTCCGGCGAATTCGACATTCTTCAGTTTTGTCGCCAACTCAGCCGCATCTTCAGCGTGGTCGATATCGATGCCGAACTTGTTCTCTTTGAGTCCCGTGGAGATATGCGGATGAGTGCGCGCATCGACATCGGGGTTTATTCTGAGGAGCACCTTTGCGGTCTTGTCCAGCGTGGATGCGCACTTTGAAATGGTCTTTAGTTCTTGAGTTGACTCGACGGTGAATGTCCCGACATTTCGCATCAACGCGAAGTTGATGTCCTGATCCGTCTTGCCGACGCCTGCGAGCGAGATGGATTCGGGCGGAAAGCCGCTTTTCAATGCGAGAAATACTTCGCCTGCCGAAACGGTGTCCGCGCCGGCACCGAGAGACCTGATGTGTTTCAGGATTTCTATATTCGAATTTGCTTTGAGAGCGTAGAGCAATTTGATATTCGGTACGCTATGAAATGCCTTACTCAGCATTTCAAATCTTTCGGTGATTCGATTTTTGCTGTAAACATAAAGCGGGGTCCCGTATCTCTCAGCGAGATCGGGGGCCTGAATGTTCTCAATATGGAGCAGATTTTTCCTGTAGGTTATTTGATCTGTCATTGCAATTATGTCCCTGACTTTCTTAATCGAATATCTCGCTTGAGAGACCGCGGGAATTCCCGAAAAGATCTTTGTGCAGAAGCTGGACCGCTCGTTCCAAGTCGTTTTCATCCACTACGAAGCCGATATTAATTTCCGAGGCGCCCTGGGAAATCATGTTCACTCTGATCCCATCCATCGCGGAAAAGATTTTGCCCACGATACCGGGACTGTGGCGGATATTCTCGCCGACTACGCAGACTATTGCCTTGCCGCTTGAAGAGGTGACTTCTGCGAATTCATCGAACTCCTTCTTCATTTCTTCCAATTTTGTCGTATCATCGATCGCGACGGAGATGCTGACTTCGCTGGTCGCCACTGCGTGAGCGATAGTCTTATATTTATTGAACACGGCAAAAACGGCTTCAAGGAAATCGTGCGCCATGAACATACGGCTTGAGACCAGGTTCAAGAGGGTTATGTGCTCCTTGTAAACGATGGATTTAACGATACACTCCTCGTGATTTTCGCTTCTCGATATGAGTGTGCCGCGATATGATGGATTGCGCGAATTCCTGACGTAGACCGGAATATTTTTTTCTATTGCAGGAAGTATCGTCATCGGGTGTAAAACTTTCGCCCCGAAATAAGCAAGCTCGGACGCCTCGTTGAACGACATCTTTTTTATCCGGCGGGCTTCGGTCACTATAGACGGATCGGCTGTGAGGACTCCGTCAACATCGGTCCAAATTTGAATTTCCTCGGCTCCGAGTAGTGCCCCGATGATAGCTGCCGAGTAATCCGATCCTCCTCTTCCGATTGTCGTGGTAATCCCTTTCTCGCTCGCACCGATGAAACCCTGTGTCACGACGACGTAACCGCCGTTCACCAAAGGCATCAAAGCCTTTTTAGTTTTCTCTCCGACGATTTCAAAGAGAGGAACAGCCTTGGTGTAAGTTTCGTTGGTTATCATGTACTCGCGCGCATCCACGAGAGCCGCCTTAATAGAGTTTTCTTCCATTGCCTGGGCGGTTATCATCGACGACAGCCGTTCTCCGTAGGAAGCGATTGCGTCGCGCGACCTGTTCGAAACTTCGCCGAGGACGGAGATCGCCTGGGAGAGGTTTCTCAGTTCATGCGCGTAAACGGAAATTTTCCCTTTGAGATAGTTCTTCGGAAGCTCGGAGCTCATCAGCTCATCGACCAGTTTATCATGTCTGGACCTGATTGCAGAAATGAGGTCGTTTGATTCCTCTTTTTTTCCTTCCGCCGATAGAGCCGCGATTTTCAAAAGCTGGTTTGTAACTCCGGCACACGCGGATACAACCACAATAGGTCTCCTCGGAATTTCCGACTCGACGATTTCGATCAATCTCAATATCGCAGCAGAATCCTCCACGGAGGTTCCGCCGAATTTCATTACAATCATTCGATAATCCTTTGAGTAATCATCATCCTGTTCTCGACTATGGGGAGATGGCCCGGAATGAGCCTATGCAAACGAAACAACAAGCTGGTACAGCGGTGCGTAAAAGAATTGTATCGTTGCATTAAAAGCCTCATGGAAAGCAGGGACTCTCATCAAAAAAATAATCAAAAGAATTCCTGCAAAGCCTACTCTGCTGTAGGTCTCAGCCGCTTCATCCGGCAAAAAAGCGCTTAACACGTGCGACCCGTCCAGCGGCGGAATCGGAATCAGGTTAAATATTCCAAGCATGACGTTGAGATAAATTCCGCCGGAGAACATCCTTAATAGAAACTCGATGAACTTTGGCGACACACCGCCGACAAGCGGAGAAATTTTCAGTAGAAAAATCGTTATGATGGAACAGGCGATCGCCATCATCAAATTCGAGATTGGGCCGACCGAAGAGACGATTACATTGTCGCGCCTGTAATTGGACAAATTCATGGGATTGACCGGAACGGGCTTCGCCCAGGCGATCAGTATTTGTCCCGCCATCAGAAGCGAAAAGAGCGGAACTATTATCGAGCCTACGAGATCGATATGGGGGATAGGGTTGAGTGTGAGCCGTCCCATGTCGCGGGCTGTCGGATCACCCAGCTTCAGCGCAGCATATCCGTGACAGATTTCGTGTACGATTACGGAAAAGAGCAAAATAGGTAGAATGTATAGTTCACTGAGCATGTCTTCCTCTTGGGTGAAACCTGTCGAGCACTGCTTTCAAATAGTTTCTGTCCAAATGTAAATATACCTGCGTTGTTCCGATGTCGCTGTGTCCCAGCATCTCCTGTACCGCGCGGATGTCCGCGCCGCCTTCCAGCAAGTGAGTAGCGAATGTGTGTCGCAAAGTGTGCGGGTGGATTTTTTTCTTGATGCTCGCATCACGAGCGTACTTCTGCAGAAATCTCCAGACGGAAATTCGCGAAATTTTTCCTCCTCTGAAATTTAAGAAAAGGAAATCGCCCGTGTTTGTTTTGTGTCGCATCAAATCGTTTCGTACCGTAGAATCATAACGCGCGATCCATTGGAGTGCGATGTCGCCGATCGGCACAATTCTCTCCTTGGAGCCTTTTCCGAAAACTCGGAGCACATTTTCGCTCTTAATTAAATCTCTTTTCTTGAGATTAACAAGCTCGCTCACCCTCATGCCTGTCGCGTAAAGGGTTTCTATGATAGCACGATCGCGGATGCCAAGTTTCTCGTTAGTATCGGGAGCCTTTATGAGTCTCTCAATTTCCGCTCTGTTTAAAACAACCGGAAGTCTTTTTGACGGTTTCGGTCGATCAAGATTTGTCGTCGGATCGATTTCCGAAATTTTCCTGAAGACTAAAAACCTGTGGAGATTCTTTACAGCGGAAAAGTTCCGTGCGATGCTGCTCTGTTTCAATCCGAGATCGAATAATGACTTAAAGTAGCTTCTCACTTCGGGTCTCGAAATTTCGTTGAGTCCAATGATGCCGTGGGTTTCAACATATCCGGCGTATCTATTCAGGTCGTTGCGGTAAGATGCAATGCTGTTATCCGACAACCCTTTTTCGAATTTCATGAATTCGAAAAACAGATCAAGCTGGTTGGATATTTTCTTGTTTAGTTCCGGTACAGACACGATAGGCAAATTCCCAATTTCTCAATGCTTTCGCTTGTTCCCTTTTGAACGTTTATCTGTACTATGATGTACGGAGTGAGGATGATGAGCTGTTCTCTTTTTTTTCTGCACAACCGGCGGGGCAAGGGCGTCGATCTCACTTTGCCTTAGCTCGCCGACAGGTTCGGGGATTCTGTCGGTGGATTCATCTTGGTAAAATCCGCCGGGAGATTTCTCGAGTCCGGATGGTTCGCCGGACTGATCGGGATACTCGATTCTCCTGTGGTAGATGCCGGATAGAACCGACAGAAAACTTTCCTTTATTCGCGTTAAATCGCTGAAGGTTAAATCGGTATTGTCGAGCTGTCCCTCTTCGTACCTGCTCTTGACAATGTCCTCCATCATGGCTTCAACGTTCTCCAGGCTCTTTTCCTGCAGCGAACGCGTGGCCGCTTCTACGGAATCGGCGAGCATCACTATGGCCGTTTCTTTCGAGCGCGGCTTTGGCCCATCGTAACGGTAATCTTCCTCGCTTACGTCGCCTGTCGCAAACGGCCTCCGGAGAGCCTTGCCATAAAAATAGGCGACGAGAGTCGTGCCATGATGCATCGGGATGAAATCTATGACTCGCTGCGGAAGGTGGTTCTCCTTTGCCAGGTCGATCCCATCGGTCACATGGGACACAACCATTTGAACGCTGACATCCGGGGGAAGCCACTCATGCTTTGATTTGTCGTGATCCATGGTGTTCTCGACGAAATATTCGGGGCGCAGAATTTTACCGATGTCATGGTAATAAGCGCCGACGCGTGCAAGTATCGGGTTTGCACCGACGGCTTCGGCCGCTTTTTCGGCAAGGGTTCCTACGATTATGGAATGGTGAAAAGTACCTGGCGCCTTCTGGGACAACTCCCGAAGAAGAGGCTGGTTAAAATCCGACAATTCCAGAAGCGTAAGGTCGGTTGCGATGTTGAATACCTTCTCGAAAAATATGAGGAGCCCGAACGTGATGATCGGCGATAGTATCGAGTTAACTGCTATGAGTGAAAATTCCGCAAGGATTGTCGAAGTATCTTCAACTTTCTGGAACGAAATGGCGAGCGTCGAGATGGAATAACCCACGAAAATAAAAACCAAGCTTCTGAAAATCTGCGTGCGATTCTTGATATCCCGCACGGTATATACGGCAAGCGCACCCGCAATAAGAGATGTGAATGCTGCGCCGAAGTCGTTGCCTTTCATCGCTCCAACGAGCAGAGCGACGGCGACGGTGGTCTGGAATGCTACGCGTGAGTCAAAGATAATCGCAACTATCATGGATGCGACAGGCACGAGCACAAGATATTCTACTGGCAGTGCGGTTTGAGCCGTGAATGCAAAATACATGAGTAGCGCTTCGAAGATCAAAAGCACTGCTATGATCGAGAGCAATTTGTTGTTGTAAAAAATTCTTTTTCTGAAAAGGAACAAGTAGATGCTCAACAGTCCGATTACCGCAAATACCAGAACGAATTTTCCTGCAAATTGGAGAAGGATGTCCGCGGCGTCGGTCCTTTCACGCATCGCCTTCTCGAGCGAGTCAAGCTTCAGCTTTGTATCACCGGTGATACGATCATGTTTGCTGATGATCCTTTCATTTTCCTTCACGAAGCCGACGGTACGCGGCACCAGATCGATTGCAGCATTGATTTCTCGCCGAGTCTGGGTGCTGTCGAAAATAAGATTCGGTTTTACTTGTGCCATGACAGCGGCTGCAACGATCTCCGATGCGGCCGTGTCGCCTCTGAGGATATCGTTCGCCTGTTGGTAAACCTGGCCGGCCACGTCCTGAATCGTCAGCACCTGGCCGATTGAGACCGGGGTTTCGGAGTTTTGCTCCCGGACCGATATCACGCTCGAGCCGGTTTGCTCGCGCGCTCTGTCTATGATACCTGTCATATAGGCGCTTGCGACGATCGAGTTTATGGGCGGTATCAGCTTTTCCAGCCTGTTGAGAAAAAGGGGATCTCTGATGCTGCTCATCATCAGCTGATGCCAGTCAGGATCGGAAAATTTATAAGGCAGTTCTTGAAAAAGATCTTGCAGTGCTACCGAATCGCGGCCGAAAGTTTTCCCTTTTCCCTCGCGCTCGAGTTTTTTCAAGAGCCCGACGGCGGCTCTTATCTTCATCAGCGTCGAAGCTGTTGAATCAATTTGATACACTCCGACAGTCATCTTGTTAAATACAGGATAGACGCGCGCCGCCGCCTGTCCGATCTCTTTCTCATACTCGCTGTCCTCTTTGTAAATCGCAAAAGAAAAAGGAGCGATTACATCCTCATGTGTCCATATTGTCCCGACATCGTAGTTAACCGTGATCTGGTTCTGTGATGGCGCTAATAAAGTAATAACCGCTACCACCGCTAGGAAAATCAAAATCTTAACCCATGCGCTGGTTTCCTTGTTTACGCCGGCAATTTTTTGAAGCAAACTCCCGATTTTCTGTCGCATATCAGGCATTGTAGACTATGAACCGTGGTCCATTCTCAATTTGAAAATTGTTTCGAAAAACTCAGCGGCTCCGTTTTGGTCGTTGGTGGCATGCGTGATCAAATCCGCACGTTCCTTGAGTTCCCAGACCGCATTTTTCATTGCCACACCTATCCCGGCCCGCTCGAAAGCCGCGATATCATTTTGAAAATCTCCGACGACGGCAACTTCCTTTTTCCCGATCCGCAGGTACTTCTCTAAATGTGACAGACCGGTGGCCTTTGAATGGTCCTTGTTTTTTATTTCAAGATACCATCGATCGTCATAGCGGGAGCTCTTATATACTTTCGTATCGGTTTTCGAAAAGAGATGGATTGAGCGACGGGCTATGGACGCTATGTTATGCTTCGAATCTGCTCCGACGATGATCTGAATCGTCTTGTCGGCCACGGAATTGAGATTTTCTATTTCCACTCTATCTAGTTTGAAGCTATCGATGTAGCTTGGGACCATGGTTTCAGTTTCATGGCAGACCATCTTGTCATCCACGAAAAGCACGACGCTTGCAAATTTTCTCTCGGCCTCGGAGATGATTTTTCTTACGACGGAAGACTTTATGTAGCTTGCAAAAATGTTTTCTTTGCTGTGCGGAAGCCTGATGAGTCCGCCATCGAGAGAAATTATCGGCATAGTCACATCGAGTTCGTCGGCGATTCGCTCGGCCGATGAATGCGCTCTTGCGGTCATAATTGCGAATTTTATCCCTAATCCCTTAAGTTTCCAAACGCTCTTCCGGGTTACGTCAGTGATTTTCCCTTCATCGTTCAATAATGTTCCATCAAGGTCAGACACAACGAGTCTGACCCGCTTCAATTTTCTTACAAGACGGGGCGTTAGTTCTTCCATCGCTATCTGATTAAGTCAGTTAAAATATAAAATACAAGTTTTAAGTCTCATCTTCTATGCCGTCTCGCTCATTATTGAAAAGATTTTGGACCCTTCAGTCGAAATTTATTTGCATATCGGGATGGTCAAAACGGCACTTTGCATTTTCTCGCCTTAAATGATAAATTTAATCCGTTTTTCTAACGAAGCGATCCCTTCGGGAAAAGGAGACAATGAGCAAAATCAAAAAAATCGGCGTTTATACGAGCGGCGGTGATGCACCCGGTATGAACGCCGCATTAAGAGCAATTGTAAGAACTGCGGTCTATCATAATGTCGAAGTAGTTGGGATACAACACGGCTATAACGGGATGCTGAAAGGCGATTTTGTCCCGCTCGGCCCACGCTCGGTGTCAAACATAATTCAGCGTGGTGGTACAATCTTAAAGACGGCGCGCTCTAAGGAATTCATGACCCGAGAAGGAAGAGCCAAGGCAGCTGCAAACCTCAGCGCACAGGGAATAGATGGACTTGTCGCAATCGGTGGGAACGGGACCTTCCAGGGGGCAACGCTTCTTTACGACGAACATATGATTCCGACGGTGGGTGTTCCAGGCACCATCGACAATGATCTCTACGGTACCGACCTCACGGTCGGGTACGATACCGCAATAAACACGGCAGTCGACGCGATAGACAAAATTCGCGATACCGCGGATGCTCACGATAGAGTGTTTTATGTTGAAGTGATGGGACGGGATGCCGGCTTTATCGCGCTCGACGTAGGTATAAGCACCGGTGCCGAGTACATCGCGATCCCGGAGATTGAAGAAAATTTCGAAGCAATCCGGCAGAAGTTGACCACCGGAGGACGCCAGCGAAGCAGCATCGTGGTCATTGCGGAAGGTTGCTTTAACGGAGGTGCGGTGGACCTCGCCAGAAGAATGAGTGAATTTGTTCATTTGCAGTACCGTGTAACAGTTCTCGGTCATATTCAGAGAGGCGGAAGCCCGACCGCGCGAGACCGGGTTCTGGCAGCGAAACTGGGTTCAGCAGCTGTTGATGCGCTGTTACATGGCGAGCTAAATGTCATGGCGGGCGAGATCAACGACAAGGTTGTCCTCACGCCGATGCGCGATACTTGGGAAAAAAGAAAAACAGTAGACAACAGCCTTATCGAACTGGCAAAAGTGTTGTCTATATGAGACTTAGTCAGGCTCGTCTGTAACGTGATGAAAGTAACGATCCTCGCATTGTTTATTCCTAGTGCATTGGCTCTTGCTCAATCAAACTGTACTGTCATTAACTTTGACCACGCCGTTCAGCTGAAAGAATGGGCTGCCATTGATACTGATGAAGCGGGACTGACGACGCATGAACGCTACAGCGCCGCTTACGAAGGAGGATGGTGGCACTGCATATATTGTTTTCAAAGGAATATTGATTATCGACCTGAAACCTCAGACGAGTCTATTCCGGGTTGGCCGTCTGAAACGTACGGGTATTTAAACGGTTTTGAAGATGCACTTCAAAGAATAAAATCTTGCTTACAAAGCCATGCGAAAGACGAAGTCAAAAATGCTTTGGCAAAACTCAGGATTCCCGACACGCTTCATTATGAGGTAAAAAGGTAGGTCTCGGCGGCGGACCTAACTCGTCGGCTCATGTTGATGGAGTGGACTTGGTTGGTTGTTAGTGATTTCAAAGGTTCGGCGTCGTAGACTGGCCTTGATCGACAGAAGTTCGGACCGGGCTGATATTTAAGGACAGGAGATAGAAGGATCTTAATGAATACTTCAAAGAAGATTTTATCTGGCGTCGTATTTTTCACAATGCTTGTCTTCTCGCTTCAAGGTTGTAGCTTTACGCAGCTTACTATCAGTGCCACGAGTGTCATAATCGAAGGTGGCTTCAAAGCAATGAACCAGGAGACCGACCTTCAGATTGCTTCACAGGCAATTCCGACCGATCTTAAGCTCTTGGATGGGCTGATCTTGGAATCGCCGAATAATGAGAGACTCCTTCTTCTCGGAGCACAGGGTTATTCGAGCTATGCGCTCGGCTTCGTAGAGGATTCGTCGAAGGTGCGTGCCAGCTTATTTTATCTTCGTGCACGCGACTACGGCCTGAGAATTCTTTTCAAAAACGATGACTTCAAAAAAGCTTTCGACGGGAACATCGAAGATTTCACAAAAGCGATGGATGAGTTTGGAAAGGATGACGTTCCCGCAATTTTCTGGTCGGCAAACGCGTGGGGCAGCTATATGAATATTAACCGCGACAATACCGATGCGCTTGCCGATCTTCCGAAAGTGGAAGCCATGATGAATTTCGTCTTGAAATATGATGAGACTTTTTTCTATGGCGGCTCTCATCTATTTTTCGGGACCATTTTATCGAGTCTTCCTGCGATGTTCGGTGGAGACACTGCTTCGGCAAGGGTTCACTTCGAGAAGGCGGTTCAAGCTTCAGAAGGAAAATTTCTGATGGTGTATTATTATTATGCTAAATCTTATGCGGTCATGACGCAGAACAAAGATATGTTCGAAACGTTCTTACATAAGGTTATTGATGCGCCTGAAAATTTGCTTCCTGAACAAAACCTTGCGAACGAGATCGCAAAGGTAAAAGCTGCCGAACTGCTGAAGCACGAGAGCGATTATTTCTAATTGGAAAAGGATGACTCACTGACAGCGCAGTCGGGTTGGGCTAAGTCGGATTTCCGTTTTTTCGTCCTAATCCGTGTTATCGACTTTGTCGGTGGTCAGTTCTCTTCCCACGAATTGTCTTACAAAATTTGGAATTAAGATGTCAAAAGTAACGAGAAAAATATTTTCAGCGATTTTGATTTTGGGTTCGGGGGCAATTACCGCTTCCGCGCAACAGTACATAATAAAATTCGCAACTGTTGCTCCTGAGGGAACAACCTGGATGAACGTGATGAGGGAATATGATGCAGCGGTCAGGAAAGAAAGCGGGGGCAGACTCGGTTTTAAATTTTATTCGGGCGGCGTGGATGGCGATGAAAAAGACGTCATTAGAAAAATTAGAATTGGACAACTGCAGGGCGGAGGATTCACCGGTGTCGGCATGGGCGAAATCGCTCCGGAAGAACGAATCTTAGATACACCGTTCCTGTTTCGTGATACTGCCGAGATCGATTACATTTATGACAAGTTCACACCGGAGTTTTCCAAAGCATTTGAGCAAGGCGGCTTTGTCTTTCTCGGCTGGGCTGAGGTCGGTTTCGTCTATGTCTTCACTCAAAAGCCGATCTATTCAGTCGATGACATGAAAGATGTCAAGGCATGGATGTGGGAAGGAGATCCCATAGCTGAAGCTTCGTTCAAAGTTTTGAAATTGGCCCCGATACCGCTTTCTTTCATCGATGTGAACTCTCAGCTTCAAACCGGGATGATCAATTGTGTTTACGCATCCCCGTATGCAATTATTCCGCTGCAATGGTACACGAAGATGAAATATATGCTCGATGTCCCTCTTGCGAATTCGTCCGGTGCGGCTCTTGTTTCAAAAAAATTCTTTGATTCCCTTCCACAAGACCTCCAGCAGATTCTCCTGAAGGATGGCCAGATCTATTTGTCTAAGCTGACTCAATTGAGCCGGGGCGACAATCAAAGGGCGTTGAAAACACTGGAATCGAAAGGAATCAAGATTACGCATCCTCGATCCGCCAGCGACCTTTCTTATTATTACCAGACCGGAGAAGAGGCTCGCCAGATGCTGGTCGGAAAACTCTATTCGGCCGACCTCTTGCATCAGGTGGAATCGGCGCTTCAGCAGTTTCGAAAGGATCACGCCGAGAAATGAAGATTGTCAAGGCGATCGAAAATATTCTAGGTTACATCGAGAATGGGCTGCTTGTGATTTTTTTGACCGTGACCGTTGTGATGGCTTTCTTGCAGGTCATACTTCGAGAATTCTGGTCGACCGGAATCTTGTGGGCTGATGTATTCCTGAGGCACCTGGTTTTATGGATCGGATTTCTGGGCGCTGCATTAGCGGCAAAAGAATCGCGCCACTTTTCGATCAATATTATTACAAAACGACTGTCTGACACACTGCGCCGGATTGTTCAGGTTCTCCTTGACCTCAGCGCATCTGTCGTCTGCTATTTTCTGTACGATGCAGGGATGACGTTCGTGCTGGATGAGATCAAGTATAATACTCAATCTCTCTTTTCATTTCTTGGCATTGACATCATGGCCTACCACTTTGAGATTATCATACCTGTCGGATTCGCATTGGTAGGGATTCATTTTTTATTCAGAGCAATTGAAACGGCGATCACCGGCCCTAAGGCTGTCGACCTCGTGTGATCTGCAGGGAAAAGGCTTTTGCTATTTATTCATAATTTTTAAATCAACCGATGACATACATAATTGTTGGAATCATCATTCTGTTACTTGTGCTTCTCGGCGAACCCGTCTTCGTATTGATCGGCGCGGGAGGGCTTTTGTTATTCAAGTTGAGCGGCACGGACACATCCGCGGTCATTGTTGAGCTTTACCGGCTCGCGAGTCTTCCAGCGCTAATAGCGATACCGCTCTTCACGTTTGCGGGCTACATCCTCGCGGAAAGCAATGCACCGAAGAGACTTGTTCGACTTGCGCTTGCATTCTTCGGCTGGATGCCGGGCGGCCTCGCGATAGTCTCACTCGTTTCGACGGCGATCTTCACGGCATTCACGGGAGCTTCCGGTGTGACGATCGTTGCGCTGGGCGGACTTCTCTTTCCGATCCTCGTCAAAGAATCTTATCCCGAAAGATTTTCCCTCGGCTTGATGACCACGTCCGGAAGCCTGGGGTTATTGTTCCCGCCGAGCTTGCCGATAATTCTTTACGGGATCGTCGCCGGAATAAGTGTAGATAAACTTTTTGCGGCCGGAGTAATTCCGGGAATATTGCTTATCATTCTTCTGTCCTTATTCAGCATTTATACGGGGGTTCGTTCAGGAGTGAGGCGTCAATCGTTTTCGGCTCGCGAAGCTCTCGGGGCCTTAAAGGAAGCAGCATGGGAAATTCCGCTGCCGATCATAATCATCGGCGGGATTTATGCGGGTCTGTTCACCGCAACCGAAGCAAGCGCCATTATGGCTTTCTATGTCTTCGTGGTGGAAGTTTTCATTCTCCGCGATGTAAAGCTTTTCAAAGATCTTCCCCGCATCGTGAAGAAAAGTATGATGCTGGTCGGTGCGATTTTCGTCGTGCTCGGCACAGCGCTCGGACTTACAAGCTATCTCATAGATGAACAAATCCCGATGCAATTATTCCAGCTTATTCATCAATTTGTTTCGAGCCAGCTTACATTTCTTGTTCTGCTGAATATTTTCCTTCTCGTGATAAACATGGTGGAAATCTTTTCGGCGATCATAATTGTCGTTCCCCTTATCGTTCCCATTGCCGCGCAGTACGGAATCGATCCGGTTCACCTCGGCGTAATTTTCCTGTTGAACCTTGAGATCGGATACATGCTTCCCCCGCTCGGGTTGAACTTATTCATATCGAGCCTGCGTTTTGAGAAAGACATCGTAAAAATTTACAGGGCAGTTCTCCCTTTTCTGGGTATAGCTCTGTTGGCATTGTTGATCGTCACATACTTACCGGACCTGAGTCTTTATCTCACGAGGATTATGAAAGTGCAATAGGCTCATGAAATTTGCCGTTATTTCGGATATTCATTCGAACTTTGAGGCGCTTGTCGCGGTGTTGAGGGAAATCGGAAAAAAAAAGGTAGACGAGATAATCTGTCTCGGCGACATTGTGGGGTACGGGGCAAATCCAGATGAAGTCGTGGAGCTTGTCCGCAACGAAGTGAAATATTCAGTTAGGGGAAACCACGACGATGCTCTGTTCAGCGACGAGACATTTCTGGCACTTAATTCATATGCAAAATCAGCGATCACATATACTGCTGAGATCGTTTCCGATAAGAACAAAGAATGGCTCAAGGAACTACCGAATATTCAGAAGCTTGATGACATCATGATGGTACACGCCTGTCCGTCGGCACCGCAAAGCTGGAAATATGTGTTCACGCAGGAGGACGCAGAAATAGAGCTGTCGTCATTCCAAGAAAGAATTTGCCTGATAGGACATACCCACGTGCCTGTGATTTTCAAGAATTCCTCCGGTTTGGGGGGAGCAGCTAAAATCAGAGAGTTGATAAACGTAGGGAGTGTCGGTCAGCCACGTGACGGCGACAATCGTGCTAGCTTCGGAATAATAGACACGAGAAATTTCACTTATGCAAATTTACGTATCGAATACAATTACCGCACGGCGGCTGATAAGATCATGGCTGCCGGATTACCAAGCATTCTGGGCGAACGCCTGCACAGGGGAAGATGACCACTGCATCGAGATAGATCTAAATCAACCGAGACCTTCTACGCATAAATGTCAGGGCAGATAAAATCCATTCTTTTGCTGCTAATATGCTTACCGGATCTCGATCCTTTGCTGGCCCAGAACGATACAGCAGATTTCATCAGTACGAACGAAGCGATGCACCATTATTTCTATCATGAGTTCGGCTACGGTTCCGAAGCAGACTACAATCCTATTTATTATGTCATCAACGGGGGATTCGATATTCTGCAAACCGAGAACCAATCACGGAACCTAGGAGGCATCCACTACACGACGGGAATCAAGAACGTGACTTACAACATGTCAAGTCCATTCGTATCGATCCGGGATTATGGTACACGTCAGTTTTTAAGAGATGAGATTATTCCGTCGAGCTTCGATGAGAGAAATATGCAGTGGTGGCCGAACTACCAGCTCCATCTCATCGGTGGAGGTATGGAATACCGGATGATCGCTGAGTGGTACGACTCCCACGGCTTCGAATTCCCAAAGGCAGCGTCGTTCATCACGATCGCAGTTCAGCATTTTTTAAATGAAGTAGTGGAGAACAACGGCTACGTCGGCAGGACAACTGATCCCATTGCTGATTTATACGTATTCGATCCGCTCGGCGTTCTCCTTTTCAGTTTTGATCCGGTCTGCCGGTTCTTCGGAGAGACTTTGAACATGGCCGATTGGTCTTACCAGCCCGCGTACGATCCGACTTCGGGAAATCTGGAAAATGCAGGGCAGAATTTCATATTCAAGTACAGATTCCCGTTTGCAGTAAGATACGCTCTGTTCTACGAATGCGGAATGAATGGACTTGCGGGATTCTCGCACGAGTTCGAGAAAGAGGAATGGATCAGCCTTGCCGCAGGATTGAGGAACAGCCAGAATGTTGTTGTCACAGATGAGACCGGCGGGAGAAAGCAAACCGCGACGATAAAATGGAACGCGGGACTTTTTTATGATAAAAACAATTCGCTTCTTTTTTCAATTCTTGCTTCAGGGCAGAGGGACTACCAGGTCGTGGCAAACATATATCCCGGTCTCTTTTCGATTTCGCGTTTCAGTCCGGGTCTCTTCGCGGCATTCACCGCGGGAAACAGAATTATTGTCGGGCTGAGCCTTTCATATTCACCGGTAGGGCTGGCGACAGGTTTTAAACGACCTTGATCGGAGAGATCACATGAAACTTTTAAAGCAGAGGTAACTTAGCGCAGAAAATCGGAAACGGTTTTTATAGACTTGTCAGGTTGGTCGGCGAAAGTCAACGTACTCGAGAGATTTCAGATTGCCATCGATCACGAACTCACCATTGGCCCCCCACATCTCACGATAAAGTGCCCAGGGTATATTTCCGCCAGCCGCCGGATCGTAATTAGGATCAGGCCTTCGCTGGTATAGACACGGGAAATATCCTTCTCCATCTTATCAATCCTCTTGCCGGGTTCGGAAGGCATGTTTTCTCTCGTTTTTTTGAAGACCTCGTTCATTTGAGACGTGCTTGGAAAGGTACTGCACAGTATGAGATGGCTCAAGTGCTGCTGGTACTTCAAGGCGTAAGCCTGTCCCAGGACACCGCCGTACGAGTGGCCTAGGAGAGAAATCTTGCCGAGATCGAGCCCCTTCGTATTGCCTCCACGTCCTCGACCATATTCTCCACGGAATATTGAGTCGAGTCCTCAAGTTGCTGCGATCGTCCCGATCCACTCTCATCGATAAAGATCAAGCGGTTGTCTCTGGCAAGGGGAATGAGATATGGAAGGAAATGATCGTGAGACGCACCGGGACCGCCACGGACTATCACCAGAGGCTTGCCTTTTCCGAACTCTTCATAGTAGATCATGACTCCGTTCGCATCGATGAACCCCTGGCTTATCTGATAAACGGAATTTGAATAGGTCGTTGATTTCTTTTGAGGATTCTGTTGTCCTAAAACGAAACTCGAAGCAATTACGGAACAAATGAAAGCAAGGGCAATTCGCTTCATACCGTATTCCCCTTCGTAAATATATCCTATTTTATGGAATCAGGAGGCAGGCTCAGCTTCATTTTTGGATTTCACAAAAAAATAGCGACGCAAAAGCAACCAGCCTGTTAAAGAACTGATGTCGATGCAATGTTGTCGGCGGTTTAAGATTTTTTATCCTACCGCAGTTTTCTTTCTCGCCTTGTAGCGCTCATCATGGTCGAGAATTTTTTCGCGGAGGCGGATCGATTTCGGGGTAAACTCGACATATTCATTCTCGTTGATCCATTCGATCGCCTTTTCGACAGTAATTACGACAGGAGGCTCAAGTCGGATTGCCTCGTCGGCACCCGACGCGCGCATGTTGGTCAAGTGTTTTGTTTTGCAGACATTGGCGACGATTATATCTTCGCGCGAATTTTCCCCGACTATCATTCCGGCATAGACTTCTGTCCCCGGCTCGATGAAGAATGTCATCCTCTCACCAAGCTTCCACATGGCATAAGCTACGGCAATCCCTGTTTCGAGGGCGACCACCGCACCTTTGTTCCGCATCTCGATCTCGCCTTTGTAGGGTGCGTATCCATGATAGTTGTGATGAAGAATTCCGTTACCCTTCGTTTGCGTCATAAATTCAGTTCGGAATCCGATCAATCCTCTTGCCGGCACGATAAATTCCAAACGAGTGTTACCGTGACCCGGCAGTAAACTTTTCATCTCGCCTTTTCGACGGCTGAGGTTATCGATTACCGTACCAACATACTCGTCCGGCACGTCTATAACGGCATGCTCCATAGGTTCGTGAAGCTCACCGTCGATTGTTTTGCAAATGACTTTCGGCTTGCTGACCTGGAATTCGAATCCTTCTCGGCGCATTGTTTCGATAAGGATAGCAAGATGAAGCTCTCCTCTTCCGCTTACGGTGAAAATATCCGGAGTATCTCCCGGTTCGACTCGAAGGCTGACGTTCGATCGAAGCTCACGCTGCAATCGCTCCGCTAAATTCCTTGTGGTAACATACTTGCCCTCTCTTCCCGCAAATGGCGAATTATTTACGATGAAGTTCATCGAGATAGTCGGTTCCTCGATGTTCACGAACGGGAGCGGTGTTACTTCAGCGGGATCGCAAATGGTCTCACCGATATCTACATCCTCCATCCCGGCCAGAGCGATAATTTCTCCGGCACTCGCTTCTAGCACCTCGTTTCGCTTCAGACCTTCGAATGTATAGATCTTCGCTATGCACGCTTCCTCAACTCTTCCATCCTTGTGAACGACGCGCATCGGCGCGCCGTCTCTTATCGTGCCACGAAAAATCCTTCCGATGCCGAGGCGGCCAATATAGTCGTTGTATTCGATGTTCATGACCAGCATTTGGAATGGCGATTCGGCATCATGCGGCGGCTCGGGAATATGTTTCAGTATCGTTTCAAATAGCGGCGAGAGATCCGCGCTTTCTTCTTCGAGTGAGTATTTTGCAACACCTCGCTTCGCAATTGTATAAATTACGGGAAAGCCTATTTGTTCGTCATTTGCACCGAGCGAAATGAAGAGATCATATACTTCATTCAACACCTCAGCCGGCCGAGCATCCTTTCTGTCAATTTTGTTTATGACTACGACAGGTTTCAAGTCCAATTCGAGCGCCTTGCGGAGGACAAACTTTGTCTGCGGAAGCGGGCCTTCCGCCGCGTCGACGAGCAAAAGTACCCCGTCGACCATCATGAGTGTTCGCTCGACTTCGCCGCCAAAATCGGAGTGACCGGGGGTGTCAACGATGTTTATTTTCACATCTTTATATTTTACCGATGTGTTTTTCGCAAGGATGGTGATCCCTTTCTCGCGCTCAAGATCGTTTGAGTCGAGAATTCGAGTCCCCATGTTTTGATTTTCGCGGAACGTGCCGGTTTGTTTAAGCATGTGGTCAACAAGCGTTGTCTTTCCATGATCGACGTGTGCAATTATGGCAATATTTCGGAGTTTAGAATTTCTCATTTAGAATTTTCTCTCAAAGGGATCCTTCACACACTCGGGTTAATTTACCGCGACAAGTTCACGCGCCTGAGCACATCAACGCGTTTGCGCATCGAAACGATTCGATGCACTGGCACACAGGTAGGATCGTACTATTCAAATTTAATTATCGAGATTAAGATAATACAAATTGAGGAGACAGAAAATGCCTGAAGGATGCCATTAGTCCCTTCTGACTCTTTTCTCATGGGAGGTGCCTCTGGCAGCGTTCTTCACAATTTGACAACTCCGATGTCAAAGCAGGGATGTCACACACTCCTATCAGCCATTACCAATCAGCGGACAACGTTTCCATGTTTTGGGTAGTAGTTTTGACCTCAATCTTGTGCCATGTTGAAACCAAACGGTCAAGAAATTGGTTCATATTCTTAAAGCTGGGCGGACGAAGAGATGCGTCAGAACAAGCCTTATGTGGTAAATTCCGCCCGGCTTTTCTTTTTATTCAACGGGTCGTCAATGCCTGGGTCTCGATTCGTATCCTTCTACGAATGATGAAGGCATTCAATATTGTGAAACCAATTGACGTGATATAGCAGGAAAAAATAAGCGGTATCACGGCGAGCTCCGTTATCACCGCAACGTAATTAGGATGGCGTAGAATCTTATAAGGCCCAGTCTTCAGTAAGGGACGACGCGGAGTGATAAGGACCTTCGTATTCCAGTATGTCCCAAGCGTGACCATTGCCCAATAACGCAGAATTTGTGCGGCACAAAAAATCATGAAGAGAATAATCCACCATTCGCTCAATGTCGTTCTGAAGATTGATTTTTCGAGAATGAGAGAAACGAAGAATGCTACGTGCATCCCCACGATGAAACGATACCCAACGTTGTCGATTTCAACAGCACCGATGCTTACTAAATTTTTTTCATGACGTTTAGCAAGTACCAGCTCGCAGGCTCTCTGCGCCATTATGACGAGAAGAAAAATCCAGAAGAAGTTCAATTTGTTTTAAATAATACCAATTCTGAACTGAAACCCGGACCCAGGGCGGATATCAGGCCGTATTCCCCCGGTTTAAACTCACGACTTTCGATGAACTCTTTTAGAACGTAAAGGACGGTCGGCGAAGACATGTTACCATGCTCGCGCAAAACTTTTCTTGAGAAGCGAAGTGCATCGCTTCGTAACCCCAGCGCATTCTCATAAGCATCCATGACCTTTGGTCCGCCAGGATGGACGGCAAAATGCTTTATGTCGGACAGATTGATGCCCGTCTCTTTTGCAAGCTCCTCCACATTTTGACGCACACATTTGTGCACAATCGTTGGAATATCCTTGCTGAAAATTACCTTCAAACCGTTGTCTGCTATATCCCAGCCCATCACATCCAACGAATTGTCGAATATTGTCGAAAGTGAATTCAAAAGACTGATGCCGACCGGATATCCGGTTGCCCCATCGTCTTTAGAAAGCGGGTGTTCGTCACCTACAATTACCGCCGCCGCCGCTCCGTCGGAGAATAGAGATGTACCCACCAGATTGTTTTTACTATAATCATCTTTTTGGAAAGTGAGTCCACAAAGCTCGACGGCGATCAAGAGTGCCGCGTGAGCAGGCATCGCGGTGGTGTATTCGAGAACGCGGCTCAATCCTGCTGCCCCTCCGGCGCATCCCAGACCCCAGATAGGAGTCCGCTTTATATGGGGATTGAATCTCATTGTGTTGAATAGTCTCGCGTCGATACTCGGCGTCGAAAGTCCGGTGCTCGAAATAAAAACAACATGGTGAATTTCTGAAGGTTTCAATCCGGCTCCATTGAGACATTTCGTGGAACATTCCTCCGACAATCGGACCGCACTGCGGATGTAAAGTTCATTCCTTTCCGCGAAACCATGTTCTTTGCCATACCACGACCTGTCCTCTGTAAAGTGACGCGAGGCAATGGAGGAATTTTCAAATACCTTCATCAATCGATCGATGTCATCGCGCCGCCGGGAGAACAATTCATGCACAAACTCGCGCACTTCTGTCTGTTCAACCTTCGTCGGTGGCTCTGCCGTAGAGATCGATATCAACTTTGGCATGATAAATAGTTTCCCCTCTTCTTTTTATCGAAAATCCACATAGAAGCCTAATTTTATAAGTTTTCAGGAAAAATTATCCCCTATATATTTTGTAAAATCAAATAAAATCGTTATTATATTAAGAAGTTTTTGCTTAATCTTTTCGCAGTGAAGCAGGCTTAGCTCAATGTCGTCCAAATGGAAAATTAAATAGTTAGTAATGGTGAAATAAGTATGAAGAATTATTATCTCCTCTTGGCAACAATGTTTGTTTTGTTTTTTTCCCAATCCGTTTCTGCTCAATCGGGCAATGTTCGTATCGCTCAAACTAACGCATCGCAAACAATTCAGCAAGTACCGGCATCACAGATCAACCCGGCTGACGCGGTGAGTTCAGGCGACACCGCATGGATGCTCGTGTCAACAGCTTTGGTAATGTTAATGACCCCCGGGCTTGCGTTATTCTATGGAGGAATGGTAAGGCGCAAAAATGTTTTAGGAACAATCATGCAGAGTTTCGTTGCTATCGGTATCATCACCGTGCAGTGGATACTCTTCGGCTATTCACTTGCCTTTGGACCAGACGTCGGACATGTGATTGGAAGTCTAAAATGGCTTGGACTCAATGGAGTCGGGCTTACACCTGACCCTGATTATGCTCCGACAATTCCACACCAGACATACATGATGTTCCAGATGATGTTTGCGGTGATTACTCCGGCATTGATTACCGGAGCATTTGCAGAACGCTTCAAGTTCAAGACATACATCGTATTTCTGCTTTTGTGGGCGACCCTTGTGTATGATCCGCTTGCACACTGGGTTTGGGGAATGGGCGGTTGGATAAAGAATCTCGGGGGGTTGGATTTTGCAGGGGGGCTGGTCGTTCACGTGAGTTCCGGCGTCTCTGCTCTCGCTGCAGCAATCATCATAGGAAAAAGGCGAGCCTATGGACAGGAACCGATGCCTCCACACAACATGACGATGACTTTGTTGGGGGCGGCGCTTCTGTGGTTCGGATGGTTTGGCTTTAACGCGGGAAGTGCGGTTGCCTCTGGTGCTCTCGCGACGTCTGCGTTTGTAGCCACTCATGTTGCTGCCGCCTCGGCCGCACTATCATGGATGTTCTCCGAGTGGGTCACGCGGGGAAAGCCCACAGTCCTCGGTGCAGCATCGGGTGCCGTCGCGGGTTTGGTTGCGATAACTCCAGCCTCTGGTTTTGTGAGTCCGCTTGCGGCCCTTGTGATAGGGATGATCGGTGGGATAGTCTGCTTTTGCGGCATAAGATTGAAAGATAAATTTAGATATGATGACTCGCTGGATACCGTCGGCGTGCATGGCATAGGGGGTTCCTGGGGTGCAATTGCTACGGGGCTGTTCGCTACGAAGCTCATCAATCCGGCTGGAGGCGACGGTCTGTTCTATGGCAACCTTTCGTTATTGGGAGTTCAGCTCTTGTGTGTCATTGTCGCGGTCGCCTATGCTTTTGCGGTATCGTGGGTTATTCTGAAGATCCTCGACAAAACGATGGGGCTGCGTGTTTTCGGTGACGATGAAATCGAAGGACTCGATCTCTCTCAACATGGTGAAAGTGGTTACGTTTTTGAGGAATTGTAAGATAAATAAATAAAATAGTGGTAATTTATTTGAATTATTTACCGAATTACATATATGACTTAATTTATTAAAGATTTGTTGGTCTTATTTTGAATTGACTATTGACTTATGCTATTTCGTCAAGTTATATTGAGATGTAAAAAGTAAAGGAGTGAGTTTGATGTTGCAGCAAGAATATCGGCATGATATAATCTGCGACTCATGCAATGGCACCCGATTTGTCGGTGTCACGAAAAATGGCGACGGTTTCGATTTCATTGAGTGCGAAAAATGCCAAGGCACCGGTCATCTTTCGGTGATTCAGTACGGATTTTCAGGCGAGGAAGAAGAGGAATAAGAGCAAAGGCTCATCCCGAGGTCACAGCTTGAATAACAATGGCCCTTTTGGGATCAATAAATAAGAATAGGCGGGGTTAAGAATTCGGACTCTTATTGGAGTCCAAAGATCCTACCTCGAAGCTAAACCGAGACAGCACGGGTAATCTCCCTACCGTGCTGTCTTTTTTTATTTGTGGAACTTAACAAAATTGGAATTACACTTGCAAAAATATTTACCTTTTAACACGATGAATCCTGGTTTTATTAAGGTATCGTCGCAACTGGTGATTCCATTTTCCGAAATAAGTTTCCGAAGTTCACGGAGCGGAGGACCCGGCGGGCAAAATGTGAACAAAGTGGAATCCCGCGTTGAACTGATTTTCAATGTGAACGATTCACAATCGCTTTCAGACGAACAGCGTTCGAAAATCTTGGTCTCGCTGAAAAACAAAATAGATTTGAAAGGGATTTTGCATCTGACTTCCCAGAAATCGAGAAGCCAATGGGAAAATAAAGAGACAATTATTGCGGAGTTTGTCAGAGTAATAAGAGCGGCAATCAATCCTGTCAAAAAAAGAATCCGCACGCGGCCATCGAATGCCGTAAAAGAGAAACGTCTGAGGGAAAAGAGAATGATTTCCGAAAAGAAAAGGATAAGAAAGACCTTCGATTCAGAATGATTCGAACGGGTCTAGAACCCCGAATTTGTTTTCTTCGATGGTCGATATCAGAATTTTGAGATTCATAAATAGTCTTCGCGCTTTTGCAGGTTCCACGGTGCATCACCGCGCATGAACCGCAGGATATTATCGAGAGCCATATCCAGCGCCGTCAGATGAATTTCCGGGATCAAATATGAATTGTGAGGTGATCCGAGGAAATTATTCAGATCGAAAAAAGGGAAGTGCACCTCAAATTTAGGATAGTTGAAGGGCTCGATCCACCATGCTTCGATCGCCGCCTTGAATTGAGAGCGCGATTTTAGATGATGGTACAGACTCTGTTCGTCTATCAGGTCGCCTCGTGCGACATTAACAAGAATTGCATCCGGTTTCATCATCTCGAGTTCGGTCTTGCCGATAAGGTTCTTGGTCTTCTTATTCAGCGCGATCGAAAGCAAAATGAAGTCCGACTTGCGCAGGACGAAATTCAGATCTGAAAGTGTTCCGACAAAATCTATTTTTTCATTTGTCGTGCCGCTTCTGTTTATGGCAAATATTTTCATGCCGAAGGCGCGCGCAATTTGCGCGGTCCTCCTCCCTATTCCGCCGAACCCGATTATTCCGAGCGTCGATCCGTTTAACATCTTATGGGCTGTCTTCTGATCGAAGACACCCCTGCCCAATCCGAGATGCAATGGCAGAAAGCTGCGTGCCAACGCTAGCATCATTCCTATCGCATGTTCTGCAATAGGTTTGCTGTATGCTCCCGAGTTGCTGCAGACCATGATGCGGGGATCCAGCTTGTCGAATGAGATTGCATCTGAACCCGCAAGGGTAATCTGAATAAGCCTCGTCCTCCCCAAGTATCGAAGTTCATCATCATGGATATCTCGCCTGAGGTTCATGGCCAGGACCAGATCCGCCTGTGTCAATAGTCCGACACGGTCTTTTTCGCTGGCGCCAAATAGAAAGTCGACCTCAAGACCGCCCCCAATTTTCCTCAGGATGAGGTCTCTCATCTGTTCATTAACTTTTTGCGCTACAAGTAATCTCATAAGGAGTCCGTTTCTGCCTGGAGCTGTCAAGATTCTGGTGAATAATATCCAAACGCCTCAAGATGAAAATGAAAGATTGGATTTTCAACGTAGCTTCAGAGAACAGATTTTCATATTCTGAAAAATGCTGCGACTTGCAGCTTAACGGTTTGTTCCGATCATAAGGTAATTTTTTTGCACAGACGGCAGGAGCGTGACGGCCTGGATTGCGAGCCCATAAAGAATGTAACCGAGATGTACTGCTGCCATGACGCCGATATAGAATGCCTCCAATGCGATCCAGATAACCAGGACAAAGCCGATGTAGAGTGAGAATGTCCAACCCCAATACATTTCTGGAAAAATGTTAAGGAGGTCTGCCATCCTCCATCGTCTCTTTGTGGTTAGTGCGTACGCGACCACAAGGGGAAGAATACCCACGATCAAGAAGAGTATGATTCCGGGTATTAGGAAGCTGTTAAAAGGGGAGTTCTTCAAAAACTCGACCGGCATTTTCATTAGCCTGCCGCTTGGATCGATGATGAACGTCAGTCCGCCAAACATGGCTCCCACTCCAAGAAGTATGTGCATCACGACGAGAATTTTTTCTGTCAATAGCCTATTGTGTTCCAGCATGAATGGCTCTCTTCCATTTCTTGTATTCTGTAGGCATCGCCGCGATCGAAAAGGAATGCGATAGTGTAACGTACCTCCGGTTACGAAATTTTTGTCTTTGTCATGCCTTTACCTTATATCCATCTCTCGGGACGGTGCGAACAAAGCATCCGAAATGTTTGGGCTCTTCGAGTCTGCAAGACCAAACGAGCTTCCCATCGAGTACGGTGATGTCAGGGCAACCGTCACACATATTTTGTCCTCCATCGTCCATTACGTCAATCGGTTGAATGATCATCACTGACTGGAAATAAACGCGCTTGAACGCTCTTAGAGGGTTTTTCAGAATCCACTGAATTCCGTTCGCAAACGCCTTTCGTGCGCCATGGTCGATCAGCGAACCTGCCATGAGTCCGGATCTTCCGGTTTTCAACGTTGAAGGGCTGCTATATGCGAGATATTTTCCGTATTTGAAATGGTTAATCGTTTGAACGAACTCTATGAATTTATTTTTCATGTAGCCAAAGATCTTGTCTTTGGTTCCGGCGCGGACGGACAGGAGCCATTTGAATGAATCGGGTTTTTCTGTGCCATTGAGATATCCACATGGACTAAATTCGGGAAAGCGTTTACGGAGCTCGAGTACGACATCGGTCGACATGATGTCTATCTTACGCTGTTCTACCGTAGAGTAGACAAGTCCGCTCATGTCGATCTTAGTTCCGCCGGCATACCAGTCCATCGGAATCTGCGGCACAGCCTGTCGAAACGCGATAAAAACCATGACGTGGACAATGTCGATATGCTTCGCTGCCCACTCAACCATTTCCGGGACATACTGAATTGTATCTTCATAAACGGTCGAGTTGAACGAGCATGAAATGCCGCCCACCTCGGCAAGCATTTCTGCATATTGCAGTCTCAGATCGTTAAGCTCGATTTCGTTTTTATTTTTCCAGCCCGGGCGGTTCTGCTTGCTGTCTATGTGAAAGGTGAATCCGAAAACGCCTGCATTTCTCAGTTCATGTAAGAGTTCTTTTGTGAGAGCGAGACCGTTCGTGTTAATGATCGGCTTCATGTCGCGCGCGGCAACTTCCTTGACGATGTCGATAATCTGCGGGTGCATAAGCGGGTCACCTCCCGCTATTGAAATTCCATCTGTGTTTCTAAGCCTTGCAAACGTGTCGATCTCACTTTTTACTAATTCGAGTGGTTTGTGGGAAGAAACGACGTTCTCCCTGTAGCATCCGTCGCAAGCAAGATTACATTGTGAAGTCGGTTCCAGCCATGCAATTGCGTTGTCCGGTAATGTCCAAGGGAGACGATAAAGCTGTCGATGATCAACTACCATGGTCTCCATTTCACTCTCCTCTGATTTTGCTCTCTGTAAGAAATATCGCTCGAAATAACACCTTGTATTCGGCGAGATGATAGCCCGCCTGAAATTGGTACCTAAGTCTGTGTGGGAACTCGGAATTAGCTCCAACGATAATTGATTTTACAATCGAGTCGGAAGAAAAGCAAGGAAAATTTCGGGTAAAATTAGAATTCCAGGTCTTAGTGCGGATGTTGGATATCTGCGATTCACCCTCAAAGTGAGTCGCAGTTTCGCAAATTCTACTTCGTCAGCAATAGTTTTTTCACCGACACAAATTTGTCGCCGTTAATTGTATTGGCGGTCATCCGGCAGAAGTAAACCCCGCTGGAAAGTTTTCCAGCATCAAAAGCAATACTATAGTATCCGGCATCCTGTTTCTGTTTATTAGAGATAAAAGCTTACTGTATCAGTAGTCTCCAGGATTCGTATTGGTATAAGAAAGTGACCACCACCTGTTGGGCAGTGGTCACTGGTTTTTCCTGTCTTATTTTATAAGCATGAGCTTCTTCATCGATGTGAACTTCACACCGTCGATCCCAATAGCATCGATCCTGTAGAAGTAGAGTCCGCTCGAGAGTCTCGAAGCATCTAACATCACTTTGTATACACCAGCCTGCTGCTGTTGATCCACGAGTGTTTGAACGTCTCTTCCGAGGACGTCGTAGACTTTCAGAGTAACATGACTGGAAGCCGCTAGCTCGTAGCCGATGGCTGTCGTCGGGTTGAACGGATTAGGATAGTTCTGGCGAAGTACAAACTGTTTCGGGATCCCGCCAGGGTTGTCAACGGCATCTATCCCTACTCCGGTCGTGAACAGCGTTGCAGCAGAGTAGGCGCTCGTTCCTGCGGTACCGGTCGCACTGATGTGCCAGTAGTATAC